>Ga0075121_1000994_pt1 | contig 18243 bp, 9 predicted proteins | sample AntAceMetag02UKG_FD_69793 | JGI IMG/M metagenome (GOLD analysis project Ga0075121, IMG submission 69793) | Saline lake microbial communities from Ace Lake, Antarctica - Antarctic Ace Lake Metagenome 02UKG | ecosystem: Environmental > Aquatic > Non-marine Saline and Alkaline > Saline | place... | reverse complement strand
TTTTTATTCGTGAAACTCAATTTTCAAAAACGTAGTGCATTAAAAATAGATAGTTGAACGAATCCCGATAGCGAAGCGTATCGGGATAAATGAGTTAATACTCAGATGCTCTGCATCGAATCAAAAAAAAATCTTATTTGATACCTCGTTAGCTATGCTACGAGGTCGTTTATTAAAATCGTTACCAAAACATTTCACATATAAATTAATTAATAACTTAAAAAAATGAAAAAATCATTAGCAACAATTATTCTTGCATCATTTATAGTCGCGGGATTTTCTCAAGTAACCGATGCAGCAGAAAGTTTAAAAACTCAAACAGCAGATTCTACAGATGGATGGAAAAGAGGTGGAACAATATCTATTAATTTATCTCAAGTTTCGTTAACTAATTGGGCAGCTGGAGGACAAAATTCTATATCATCAAATGGATTAATCAGTCTTTTTGCACATTACAAAAAAGGAAATAATATATTGGAAAACTATCTTGATATAGGGTATGGAACATTAAAGCAAGGCAAGGATGAAGATTGGTGGAAAACAGATGATAAAATTGATTTTACATCTAAATATGGTAAAAAAGCAATTTCAAACTGGTATTATGCTGGCTTGTTAAATTTTAAGACACAAATGACAAATGGATATAATTATCCTGATCATAGCACTGCAATATCAGGATTAATGGCTCCGGGTTATTTATTGGGTGCAATTGGTATGGATTATAAACCAAATGATAATTTTACTGCCTTTATTGCTCCTATTACATCAAAAATGACATTTGTAACTAACCAAACACTTGCAGATGCAGGAGCATTTGGTGTTGAACCTGCTGTTATTGATATTCCAACAGGTAATATTATTACGTCAGGACAAAATATTCGTTCCGAATTTGGTGGATACATGCGATTTTTTTACAAAAAAGATATTATGGAAAATATAGAATTTCAAACAAAGCTAGACCTGTTTTCTAACTATTTAGAAAATCCACTAAATATAGATATAAGTTGGGAGGTATTAATCTCGATGAAAGTTAACAAATACATATCTGCAACCATATCAACTCATTTACTTTACGATGATGATATTGACATAGCAATTGATACCAATAATGATGGGATTACAGATAAAGTAGGTCCTAGAACTCAGTTTAAAGAAGTTCTTGGAGTAGGTTTTTCTTATAAATTTTAATTAATCATTAACTAAAAAATATAAAATTATGGATACAGAAAAAATAGTAAATCAAGTAGTTGAAATAGCCGTTTCATATGGTCCAAAATTAATTGGTGCAATTGTTATATTGCTTGTTGGTTTGTGGATTATAAAATTGCTAACAAAAGCATTCGGAAGAATAATGGAGAAACGAAAAATGAGCGATTCATTGAAACCATTTCTTCGAGGATTAATAAGTGCCTTGTTAAAAGTAATGTTATTTATTACCGTATTAGGAATGTTGGGTATTGAAATGACGTCTTTCATTGCAATTTTAGGTGCGGCTGGTTTAGCTATTGGATTAGCTCTCTCTGGAACATTACAAAATTTTGCAGGTGGTGTAATCATTTTAATTTTTAAACCATTTAAAGTTGGTGATTATATTGATGCACAAGGTTATTCAGGAAGTGTTAGTGAAATCCTGATTTTTAACACAATATTAAAAACTCTAGATAATAAGACAATAATAATACCTAATGCAGGTTTATCAACTTCTTCAATGACAAATTATTCATCAGAAAAAACAAGGAGAGTTGATTGGACATTTGGAATAGGGTACGGAGATGATATAGATAAAGCAAAAGAAGTATTAAAAACATTATGTGATAAAGATTCTAGAATATTAAAAGACCCCAAGTTGTTTATTGCAGTTTCTGAGTTGGCAGACAGTTCTGTGAATTTTGTAGTTAGAGGATGGGTAAATGCAGCTGATTATTGGAGTGTGTTCTTTGAAATGAATGAAAATGTGTATAAAACTTTTAATGAAGAAGGACTAAATATTCCGTATCCACAAATGGACGTTCATATACAAAAGAATTAATTGCTGAACTTACCTGAGTTTTAACAAAAACGTTTGGTAATACGCAATATAGCAAAAAGCGATGAATTGCTTAATTGGGGCGGTTTTATCCTGTTTCAACTTTATATCTGTTTGATAAGTAATCACTCACAATCTGCCTCATGCCATATTGCCATCGTTACCTGCAAGGCTGATAAAGAACAAACAGTAACTTATAGAATAATGAGAAATATATATCGAAAGATAATTAATCAAATGATGAAATCAGAATTTATGGTAAGAGTGTTCGTTTTCTTAATAGTTTTTTTCGGTTTCCTTGATGTTTATAGCCAGGACACAATTATAGGTAGTGGACATACATGGAAATATTTGGATAATGGAACTATTGACATTGAGAATATTTCATGGTTCAAATCGGATAAAATCAATTGGGGTAAAGGAGAAACACCTATTGGTTTTGGTCAGGGAGATGAGGCTACAGTGATTAATAGTATAAATAAAAAAAGAAATTCTATTGTAACCTGTTTTTATTTCCAAAAAACTATAACAATAGAGAATACTGATGAATACAAAACCTTTCTATTACGTTTGGTCCGCGATGATGGAGCAGTAGTTTATGTAAATAACAAAGAAGTTGCAAGGTCTAATTTACCTGAAGGAAACATTTCATCACAAACGCTTGCTTCCTCGCTTGTTAATGGATTATCTGAATATACATTTTATGAATATTTTATAAGCCCATCATATTTTCAAACAGGTGAAAATATTGTTACTGTCGTTTTATTTCAGTTTCGTTCTAACAGCAGCGATTGTAGGTTCGATATGGAATTATTCGGATACAAGAATTATGAAATTTTAAACAAACTTATCCATAACATTAATAGCGAGCGTAAATTATTAAATAATGAATTAGAACTCTACACTGTTGAAAGAATGCTTTCCGAAAAAACAAATGAAATTAAGTTTTTGAATTTAAAACATTCAACCAATAAAAATATCTTTTTAATTGTAATTGGGTTATTGGCAGCAACATTTATTTTATTAGTCATTTTTTTGATAATGTCCTGGAAAAAGAACCATAGTACAATTTTAGAGTTCCGCTTGCTTGAAAAAGAAACAGAAGAAAAAAGCAAAGAATTAATTAATCTTTCTTTATCACTACTTAAAACCAAACAATTTATCTCAAGCCTAATGGACAACTTGCAAAGCATCCATAAAGAAGCTAACCATAATCAACAGGCACATATAAATAAATTAATAAACCGGGTTGAGTTTCATAAACATTATGAAGAGGATTGGGAACGTTTAAAAATGCACTTTGATACCATACATTCAGATTTTTTTGCACGTCTTAAAAATAAATATCCTGAGTTGACCCAATCCGAACTCCGCCATTGCACCTATATAAAGTTACAAATGTTCACATCTGAAATAGCTCAAATGCTAAACATTGATAATAAATCGGTACAGGCCAGTCGCTATCGTATCAAAAAGAAAATGCAATTGCCACAGGATGTGGATCTCAGAAATTTTCTTGAAGACTTTTAACCAAGGATTTACTATTCATTTGTTTTGTTTCTGCTTTTTGCTTATTTGATCGAAGAATTTCTGCTTTATTTTGTGTTTTAGGCTGTTACGTAATTAAAATTATAGCTGTAGTATCTATATAGTAGGTTCTTGAATTTCGATAGTATATAAATCTGCTTTTAAAAAATCGTATTCCTCCAATCCAAATTAAGTTTGTTGCAAATATTCATTTACATAAAAACATTAAAAATTTGCACTATGAAAAAAATCTTACTAAGTCTTTTATGCATTCTGTTTGTTTTGGGAATAAATGCTCAAACAATTACCTTCACTTCTCCTATCGCTTCAAGTTCTGATGATGCTGAAGAAAGTGAAGATGGTACCGAAGTAGATAATGGCAGCAGCGATCTGGAATTGGTTTACGATGGTAATAATCAAACAGTGGGTATCCGTTTTATAGATGTAGCTATACCTTCGGATGCAAACATTGATAGTGTTTATATTCAGTTTATAGCCGATGGAGATTATGATGAAACAACAAACCTGTTAATCAAAGGAGAAAATGTTGAAAGTTCACTTACTTTTGAAGAAATTGCCAATAACATCAGTTCACGGCAAACAACATCCTCCCAAGTAAATTGGAATAATATCCTTCCTTGGACAGATCTGGAAGCAGGAGAATTACAACAAACTCCCGATTTGACTTCAATTGTTTCAGAAATCATAACAAGTAACAATTGGCAGGAAGGTAATCCCATTACCTTTATTATTACCGGTTCAGGAAAAAGAAAAGCATTTTCATATGATGGAAGTGCCAGTTTTGCCGCAGAGTTGCATATTATTTATACACCAGATACACCTATTTACAATGACTTAGGTATTGACCAAATTGTGAACCCACCAGAATTAATTTTTACAAATGAAGAGGTTGAAATTGAAATTTCAATTTTTAATCTTGGGATTAATTCACAAGTAGGATATTCTGTATCATACTCCATCAACGGTGACCCTCCGGTTACTGAGGTAGTTTCTTCAACCATTAATACAGGTGAAAGTTTCACCTATACTTTTCTTCAAACTGCTAATATGATCGAAGTTGGCGAATATGAAATTGAAGCTGAAGTAATTCTTGCAGGTGATGAAAATTTGTCAAACAATTCCATGTCATCCACAACAACTGCTGTTTTGGGTTATGATAGTTTGTTTTTTGTGCAAGGATCATATTGGAAATACCTTGATGATGGTTCTGATCAGGGAACTGTTTGGCAACAACTAAATTATGACGATTCACAGTGGGCGGTTGGTGAAGGACACATGGGTTTTGGTGAAGGAGATGAAACAACAGTTTTGACATCCGGTTATATCACTTATTATTTTCGGAAAATTGTAAATATTCCTGATATTAGTTTATTAGAAAATGTATATTTCAATATGGTTCATGATGATGGAGCAGTGGCTTATGTCAACGGAAACGAAGTGCTTCGCTCTGCTCTTATGCCGTCAGGTACAATTAATTACCTTACCGGGACAACTACTTTTATTCCAAACGATGTTGAAAATGATTTCTGGTATTACCCAGTAGATAAATCATATTTTCAGAATGGAGAGAATATTATAGCCGTTGAAATACACAATCAAAAGGTAAGTAGTTCAGATATTTCATTTGATTGTTATGTTTCTGATACCCTCATAATTGAGTATAAACTTGATGGCCCATTTGTATTTTACCAGAACGGTGAAGTTATAGTCAAAACTGTTGAAGCATCAGGCCCTCAAACATACGTATATAGTTCTCCCGAAGAAGCAAATCTGATTTGCAGGTTCCAAAATGGGATTGATAGTTTTGCAGTGCAGATTCAACCAGAACTGAATATCGAACCTAGTATTTACACTTTACCAGAAAAGTTTTTGGCCATATCTGATATCGAAGGGAATCTGGAAGCCTTTGTTATGCTTTTGAATGATGCCGGGGTTATGGATACCAATTATAACTGGACTTTTGAAAATGGTCATCTGTTTTTTATTGGAGATATGTTCGACAGGGGAAATAATGTTACTGAATGTCTATGGTTATTATACAGGCTCGAAAGTCAGGCAGAAGTGTTGGGAGGAAAAATTCACTTTGTTGTAGGGAATCATGATATGATGAACATGATTTTTGATTTTAGATATGTAGCCCAAAAATATTTAACCAACGTTCAACTAATGAACGAAACACTTGAAAGTATTTATGCAAATGACACTGAACTTGGCCGATGGCTAAGGACAAAAAATATTATCGAAAAAGTTAAACCTTTCATCTTTCTCCATGGCGGGCTTAGCCCAGAGGTTGACGCTTTAAACCTTTCTTATGATCAAATTAATTATTGGGGAAGATATAGAATGGATAGTGTATGTCAATGTAACGATTGCGAGATTATAAATGGAGGAAGTGATTACGGGATTTATTGGTATCGTGATATGGCTGATGAACTTCTTACCCAACAACAAGTAGATACAATTATTTCAAATTTTGATGGAGAAATGGTAGTTATAGGCCATACTGTTTTTGATAACATTACTTTGTTGTATGAAGAAAAAGTGATTTGTATTGATCTGGATCATAAAGATAACTTTATGGCTGGATATATGAGTGCCTTATATTATGAAGATGGAAATCTTTATGATTTTTATACTGATGGTGTAAACCAAACCTATACTTTTCTAAAAACGATAACCAGTATTGATGAGCCATTGCAACATCCAGGCAAACTGGATATTGAAGTATTTCCAAATCCTACTAAATCCACTACAACAATAAAATATACCGTACCCTTATTAACTGGTAATGCTATGGATTACCCTTTTGTTTCATTGTATATCATTAACAATATGGGAAATCACGTAAAAACCCTTGTCAATAAATCACAAATTCCTGGCACATATCATATTGAGTTTGATGGTAACAAGCTGAAATCAGGTATTTATTATTATCAATTATCTGTTGGCAATTACAATGATTCCGGCAAGATCGTAATATTAGATTAGAAAAAAACAACCTAATTATAATATTGATAAGTTATTTCTGTCCAATTAATGAATCCACCCGCAAAGGAGGTGGGTTCTTTAATTAAATTCTCAATATTTTCAATTTGATAAAAAACATCATAATAGATTATGCTCATAAGGTATTCACTACCTTAGCTTAAAAAGCCCAGCAGGTAACAAAGGCTATAAAAAATAGGCGGTTTAGTAGTAATATCAAGGTTTATAGCCAATTTAAGCTTTGTTGTAAGTTGAAAAATTGAACTTCGAAATCGCCTACATTTTCATAACCAAACCGTTGTGTGGTATATTAAAGAACCCTTCTGCTTCACATATCTGGATAAATAGTGTGCGACAGCGTACTTTTATATCTCCTGTTAGCACTGTGTATCTATACTTCGTAGACCAGACAATATGGGTTGCCAACTTAGAGACTGTATGTCCATTTGTGCGTTGTGATTCCATTGCGCAAAGATAATATTTTTAGAAGCTAAAGCGAAATGCACTAAAGCGCATAGTTTTAACTGAAACCAATAAATATCTCTGATATTAAACCCGGAATCTATTTCATAAAAGTGTTCCCTCATGAAAATGTAATTACCAAGAAGCTGGTGATTGAGTAAAATTTAGTTTTGGTTTTTATTTATTGCCCGGTTCGTGTTTATGCGGATCGGGGCTTTTTACACTAATCTAATACATTAGCACAAAGTGGAAAAAAATTGACCAATGATATAGCAGTTTTTATTGCAGGACGGGGATCAAAAATAAAAGATGGAGCGATACTTGATAAACGCGCAAAACAAAAGATTATCGCACAGAAATTGGCGTTAAACCTAGGTTTAAGGGTAATGAACTTTTTCTTAACCGTTTCTCTAAATCAGTCCACTTTATGCTGAATATTTACACCCAGTTTGTTGTATAATGGATCGGTGCTCTTTTTAGAATGGAGATAAGAGTGATTAATCCATTTTATTGTACTTTTGCTTTGATGAAAAAAATACCTTGCTTTTGGATAGCGATATTCTCCCTCTTAATGTTGTTTGGCTATTCTCAAGATCGACAAGTAATTGATTCCATTGAAATGGTCTTATTACAAACTACTGATGTGGATTTGAGGGTTGATTTGCTACTTAATGTTTCTGATGAATATTTGACCTTGGATCCTGACAAGGCAAAAATTTATGCTGAAAACGCATTAATACTTTCCAACAAATACGAATTGGATAAAGGCAAAGTTTTATCGCATATTGACCTTGCTGAAATTTACCAGATTAAAACCGATTTTAAAAACTGTATCGAACATGCATCTCAGGCTAAAGAAATGGCCATTTTAAATGGATTCAAAAGCGAGTTTGCCAAATCAGCATTAATCATTGCCAATAGTTATACACAACTTGGCTATTATACGAAGAGTTCCGATTTATGCTTTGAAGCTTTGGAAGTTTATGAAAAATTAGAAAATGCCAAAGGGACCTGTGATGCATTAAATAGTATTGGTATTATCTATTTTCAACAAAAGCAGTATAATAAAGCGCTTGAATATTTTCAAAAATCCCTTGACATAGCCGAAGAGATGAAAGATGACAGAGGCATATCACGAGGCTTGAATAATATATCCAATGTTTACGGTCTAGAGAAAGAAAACATTCCCAAAAACATTAAAATATTAATAAAAGCCGTTAAAATTAATCAGCAAACAGGTCAAAAGTTATGGTTGGGTATTAATTACAGTAACCTGGCATTATACTATAGTAAAATTGATGAATATGATTCTTCATTTTATTATATTCATAAATCGATTAATACATACAAAGAATTAAATAACCAAATGGATTTAGCCGAGGCTTACAATCAAATTTCCGGGTATTACTTTAATCTGGAAAACACAGAACAATTTTTTTATTATCTAAATATGGCGGATTCCATTGGTAGCAAAAATGATTATTTGGATATTCAATTGACCTCTGCAAATTTGCTTCAAAAATATTACAGTTCCATTGCGGATTTTGAAAATGCATTTAAATATAAGTCCATTGAATTTAACCTGAAAGACAGCCTGGATAATGAAAACAGCCTAACCCGCCTGGCGAAGCTTGAATCATTATATGACCTTGAAAAGAAAGAACAAGAGAGAAAGATACAGGCGCAACGTAAGGATTTTATCAGCATTTTAATCATTGTATGCCTTGTAGCAGGTTTAGTTGTAATTCTGTTGCTTCTTTTCCGTTATAGGATCAAAGTCCGCTATTCAAACCTAAAACAGCTAAAACTGGAAGATGAGCTTGAGTTCAAGAACAAAGAGATGGCAGCCAATGTAATTGGTGTAATGAAAAAGAATGATATGCTTTCAGATATTATCAGCAAATTGATTGACATCGAAAATGAAGCTACAAAAGATGAAACCAAATCTTCTATAAAACAAATAGCTATAGAAATTGAAAACAGTATACAGGCAAAAATATGGGAAGAATTTGAAATGCGTTTTAAACAGGTTCATTCCGATTTTTATGACAGGTTGAACCAATGCTTTCCAGACCTGTCTCCAAATGAGCAACGCCTTTGTGCTTTTTTGAAATTGAATTTATCCACCAAAGAAATTTCTTCAATCACGGGTCAGAGTTCCCGCGCCATCGAAATGGCCCGTTTCCGCTTGCGCAAAAAACTGGGCATTTCTGCCCAGGATGTAAACCTGATTACATTTATTACCGGTATTTAGTACTGCTATAAGCTTTAGATAATCACCCATTAACTCTAAAAATACACCCTCTTTATATACTAGAAGCATTCTTATTAAATGAAATAACGAATTTTTATTTATGAAATAGATAGATTTCATAATCTGTTGAGAATATATCAGATATGCTTTGTTTTAATATTCTTGTGAAATTTTTGTAGGGGTATTTTGGGCAAATATGAAAATTTTGTATGGGGTTAAAAATTGCTTTATCTTTTTTTATCCTGGAGCTTTGCCACACAATATTTTTAATCATGATTAATGAAAACTAAAAGAAAACAAGTTGAACATAAAAAAGATGACGTAAACAAAAATGTCGACCTGAAAGAAATGATTAAATACGCAATAGTTCAGAATGAAGTGTTGAAAACAAGGATCGATTTCCTTAAAAATAATAATAGGGACATCACTAATAAAAATAAATAAAAACATAACTAAAATTAAAAACAATGAAAAAAATCTTTTATCTATTTATTATGATAATGCTTGGGCTGACAATAAATATTAATGCCCAGCAATCCTATAACGGGATCAAAAACAATGAGGTAAAGGCTAGCAAACCTTTGCAAAAGACTGAAACCTCATACCTTGATGAAAACCTTGCCAATGGATCGTATGATTATTATGTAACAGCAGTTTACGACGAAGGAGAATCAGAAGCATCCAATACGGCGAATGTAATGGTTGGTGAGATCGTAATTGAGAAAAATGTTATTATTGAAGAAGGAACCGGAACATGGTGTAGCTGGTGTCCGAGAGGAACCTATTACGGCGATTCACTTACACATGCTAACGAAAATGTATTTTTGATTGCTGTTCATGGAGGAGATGTTATGGAAAATACACCTCATGTTGAAGGTGCTAACATTTCAGCTTACCCTTCAGGAAATTTCGATCGTAACATTATCGGAGCTGATCCACTTACATGGTTTAGTGTTGCACAAACAGCCCTGGCGGAAGTACCTGTTGCAGGAGTAGAAGTAAACAATACATTCAATGAATCTACCAATGAACTTACAGTTGATGTTTCAGCATTGTTTGGCGAAAACGTATCAGGTGATTATCGCCTGGGTGCTGTAATTTTGGAAAATGGAATTACCGGACCTGCTCCTCAGTATGATCAGTCCAATTCATATAGTGGTGGTGGTAATGGCGACATGGGTGGCTTTGAAAATCTTCCCGGTCCGGTTCCTGCTAATATGATTGCTTATAACCACGTTTCACGTCAATTGCTTGGTGGATATAGTGGAGAACCAAACAGTTTGCCATCAAGTATTAATGCCGGTGAAACCCATAATTATTCATTTGATTTTACCATTCCTGAAGAATGGGATGCCGATCAGGTGTATGTTATTGCCTGGCTCATTAAACCCAATGGTAAAATAGATAATTCTGCAAAGAGTCATTATTTAACAGGAAGTGATAATGCTAAACCAGTATTCCTTTCCAATCCGATTACTGTTGCTTATGTTGATAATAACTATACCTATGGAGTTTTTACTCACGATCCTGATAATTCAGATCTGGAAATCATCGGAACTGAAATGCCTTCATGGTTAACATTATCAGAAACTTCTACTCTTGGGCATATTCATAATTCAGCAACTTTAACAGGTACACCAATAAATGCTGGTAATTATGATGTTACCTTAACCATTTCGGATGGTGAGTATGAAATAGAGCAAACATTTACTATTGTTGTAGAAGGGGCCCTGGCGGGTTCGTGGGAATTGATTGGTGATGCAGGTTTTACTAATGGTGATGCTTACAATCAGGATATGGCAATCGCTGATGACGGAACTATTTACCTTATTACCCGGGACGCAGATATACTTGAGGTTTATAAAAAAGAAGAAAACGGAGACTGGGAAAGTATGAACCTAAATGAATCTTTAGGATCGTATGGACGACTAGCCATAGCATCTGATGGAACCCCGTATATTGCCTATACTTACGATTGGTCGAATGTATACGTTAAAAAATACAATGGAAGTAGCTGGGAGCAAGTTGGTAATTCTCCAACTACAGGTGTACAAATTGGGCTCGCCCTTGATAGCGAAGATAATCCTTACATTGCTTTACAGGATGGTGGAAATGGCTACGAAGGCTGGGCATATAAGTTCGATGGAACATCATGGAATGAAATAGGTGGAGCTCCTTATTCCGGTTCAGGGACGGCGGGTGTTTGGAATAACGTCCTTATTGATAGTGAAGACAATGTATTTGTCCTCTGGGGCGATTTCTCTTATAGTGGTACAACATCTTATGTCTCTAAGTTTGATGGAAGTAGCTGGAATATTGTTGGAGACGAGGCCATAAGCGAACAATATGTTTACTTCTACCAAACTTTCAGCATGGATGATAATGGAAATATCTATGCAGCATTCCCCGAGTGGAATAACCAGGAATTGGAAACTGTTAAGTTCAATGGAACATCATGGTCATCCATAGGAACAAACCTGGTAGGTGGTGCGGTTGAATATTGCGATATGGGAATTACAGACAATGGAGAACCCATTGTAACTTTCCTTGATATAAATTACAACAATACAATTTCAGCAATGAAATACAATGGTTCGGAATGGAGTTTTGTAGGGCCTCAAGGATTTACCGGAACAGGCGGAGCCTTCCCTTATATTGATGTATTAGGCAATACACCTTATGTAGCTTACGCTGATCTTCCATTGGGAGAGAAAGCAACAGTACGGGCATATATTTCCCAGGATGTGGCTGCAATTAATGTAACACCAATGGAAATTGTGTTTGATACCACTGAGGTTAATTATACTTCAGCGGAAATAATCACCATTACCAACCAGGGTACAGCCACACTGGAGGTTTCAGGCATTACATCAAACAATGCTGTATTTACAACAGATGTAAACACATTAAGTATTGAACCTGGCAACAACGAAGATGTAACCATCACCTTTGCTCCAGCACTTGTTCAGTTATATGAAGGTGAAATTACCATTCAAAGCAACGATCCGGAAAACAGTACACTAGTTGTTGAAGTTTCAGGTTGGGGAGTTATTTATGACGGAATTTATGAAAATACTTTTGGAACTATTGTCTTGTATCCAAATCCTGCAAAGGATATCGCATATATTAAATCCTCAGATGATATTGAAAAGATACAACTGATCAGTTACTCAGGTCAGATTATATTGGACCAAATTACTGTTGGAAAACAATTTGAAATTAACACAAGTAAATTTGAAGCGGGCATTTATTTTGTAAAAATATTCTCTTCAAATAATGTAATTACCAGGAAGCTGGTGATTGAATAAATTTAAATTTGGTTTCTATTTATTGCCCCGGTTCGTGTTTATGCGGAACGGGGCTTTACTTTGTTGATATTCTGAATGTAACCTATGTGAATTATGTTGTCTATGTTGTGTCTATACGTTTAATTTGCTTGTTAGTTTCGTTAAAATTATTTTTGCTTTCAATAAATTTAAACTACAAACCTTATGAAAACATTATTCACTTTTATTTTAGCTCAATTCCTGATTTTTGGAATTTATGCACAGACACAAAACACAAAACGAGGTATTTTAGAATACCCGGAGTCCTTAAGGATTTCAGTTGAAAAACCATATGTTGCAGCTGCATCTGGTAGTAAAGACTATTGTATACCAACAGGAGTAGATTGTACAGCCGGTGATGGAATTACTGACTTTGAACTGAATGAAATATCAAACTTAGGTTCTGGTTGTAGTGCCGATGGTTATGGTGATTTTACCTCCATGGAAACAACTCTTATTCAAGGCTCTACTATTGAAGCAAGTTTTGCATCAGGTTACTCTGCTCAACAAGTTTGCCTTTGGATAGATTTTGATGATGATACAGAATTTGAAGCAGATGAATTGCTCATTACTGATTTAGCCATTGAAGCTGCAGGAACTTTTTATTTTGCTGATATCACCATTCCAACAGGTGTAACAAACGGTGCAAAGCGTTTACGGATTCGAGCGAACTGGAATGCTTCTGCACAAGACCCATGTGAAGTATGGACCTATGGTGAGACGGAGGACTATACAGTAATTATAAGTGACCCATTGGATGCCGATGTAGGTATTATTTCTATCAATTTGGATGAGGGTTATGGACCAGGATCATTAACGCCAACAGCAACATTTAAAAACTTTGGTGCGGCTACACAATCTTTTCCGGTTGTCCTTGAATTTGATGATGTTTATTCTTCAACAAAAAATGTTACAGACCTTGCTTCTGGAGAAGAAATTGAAGTTGAGTTTGACACCTGGGATGCCACCCTTGGAACCTGGGGAGTGAATGCCTGTTCAATGCTCGAAGGTGATGAAAATACAAACAATAATTGTATTACAAGTTCTGTAAATATAAGCGGTTCAGAAGTTGGAGTTGTACTGATAAGTATGCCTACCGAACTTATGGTTGGAAACCATATTCCAAAAGTAAAAGTTGAAAATTTTGCTTATGATACCCAAACTTTCCCGGTAACATTTACAGTTGGTGATTATTCCAATACCCAAACTGTGACAGATCTGGCACCAATGGAGACTGTTTTTGTCGAGTTTGCCAACTGGACTGCAGAAGCTGGAATTTATAATGCAGAAGCCTGCACGGAATTATCAGGTGATGAAAACCCAGATAATGATTGCGCAAGCAAGCAATTGTTTGTTGGAGATGGATTCCCTGACTTTAGAGCGCACGAAACCAATTGTTTAACTGGCTTAACATTGCCATTTAAAGATATTTCCACAATACAGGTTAACTCTCGGAACTGGGAATTTGAAGGTGGAACACCAGCAACATCAACTGAACAAAACCCAACTGTTACTTATAATACAATAGGAACTTATGATGTTACCCTGACAGTAACCGGACCAGACGGGCAGGAAACCATCACTAAAGAAGATTATATTACGGTTGCTGATGAAATTACAGCTGAATGGGAAAATGTATTGTCTAACGGGCTTTGGATTTCAGATATCCATTTTATTGATGAGAACATTGGGTTTATGTGTGGTGAGGATGGTAAAGTTTTTAAAACTGAAGATTCAGGATTAAGCTGGCAGCAAAATTCAGCCACTGGCTCCGGAGCATGGGCATATAATATTCGCTTTATCGATGACATGGAAGGATATATCAGTTTTTATATGGCCAAGCTAATGCGAACATTGGATGGTGGAAATACCTGGGAATGGATTACCCCGGATGTCCCAACTGCCTGCAGATTATTTACACTTGATGTTTGGGACAGTGAACACTTGCTTATCGCCGGTCAAAAGACAGGTAGTACATTGCTGGATGCTTATACAACTCAAACAGGGCCAGGTGGATTTACAGCCTATGAAACTCCTGGTGGATCTCAATATAATACACTTAAATATTTATCAGAAGATACCATTATAATGCAACACTTTATGGATATAACTTTTAGTTATGATGGTGGACAAACATTTGAAAGTGTTTCCAACCAGGTTTTATTCGGGTACTTTAAAAATGCAGGTTACAATACATTGGATTTTGGCTCCAATAAAGTGGGCTATATGGGAGGGACTAATTATAACCTTGAGAGTATTGGAATGATTGCAAAAACAACTGATGGTGGTCAAAGCTGGGTTGAGCTTAGAGAAGGTTTTGATGAGTGTCGCGGTTCTTTCTTCTTAGACGAAGATATCGGGTTTATGACAGGTCACAACGGTTTTATATACAAAACAATTGATGGAGGGAATAATTGGTACGGAACACATTTGCCAACTGTTGATATTGAAGCTGTTTGGATGGTGAATGAAAACCTGGTATTTATTGCCAGCCGTGGAGGAGATGTATATCGGTCGGCCAATGGATTTTTACAGCAGCCATATCAATATGATATATCTTTAAACAGTGTAGACCTTCCAGAAATTGTCAATCTTGACAATGCACCATTTACTTTAACAGGTTTAGTAGCCAACAACGGTTTAGAAACCATAGAAAGTTTTAATTTGAATTACCAGGTTGATAACGGAACTATTTACACCACTGAGTTTTCGGGTTTAAGCCCAGCACTATTAAATAGTGTAAATATGGAAGCTACTCATGGTGATAGTTGGGATCCGGAATTCGCAGGTACTTTTCAGGTTAAAGTCTGGGTAAGCAATCCCAATGGAGAGGAAGATCAGTATACAGCCAACGATACAATTAATCTGAACGTAACTGTGATTGGAGACATCTGGAATAACCGGACGGTAATATTAGAAGAGGCAACAGGAACCTGGTGTCAATATTGTCCCAACGGTCAACTCGAAGTGACCTATACACTGGAAACCTTAAATCTGGAAGCTGTTCGGGTTTTGGCTATTTCCATACATGGAGGAGATCAATTTTCGTTCCCGGAAGGAGAAGAGATTAATACTGTTTTTGGTGGTGGTGCTTATCCTGCTGGTTGGGTCGACAGGTATAAGTTCTTTGGTGAACCGTCAGTGGGTCTCCCTATGGGATCCTGGACAGAACATGCAGAGGAAAGACTAACAGCTGATGCACCAATGAATGTAGATATTCAAGTAGCATACAACGCTGCATCCGCATCTTTGGGAATTGATGTTATAGCAGATATTATTACTGGAAATTCAGGTAATTTCAGATTTAACTGTTATATAATTGAAGATAGTTTAATTGCACCACAGGCAAATGCTTATAACAATATACAAGGGCATCCTTACTACGGCTGGGGTAATCCTATACCTAATTTTGTACATAACCATGTTTTGAGAAATATAGTTGGAGACACCTGGGGAACCCAGGGAGAATTTCCTAATCAGGTTAATCCGGGAGAAAGCTATACGCACGAATTTTCATTTATCATACCCAATAATTATGTAAAAGAAAATTTACAGGTTATCGGGTTTATTTCATACTGGGATGATGATTTAAATGCCCGATCCATCATAAATGCAAATTATAAATCTTACTTAGATTTCACGCCTGTTCGGGTGGATGATAAAATACCTCATGTTAGCAATAGCTTGAAAGTATATCCTAACCCGGCCAGTAATTTTATCACAGTTCAATGGGTGGGTGCTCAAAATTCAGCTACTGTTGTTGAAGTGAATAATTTCATGGGACAGCAAGTACTCAAAAAGGAAATAAATACCAATACAGGATTAATCAAGGAAACTATTCAGCTTGATGATTTAACACCAGGTATTTATTATGTAAGCGTCACTTGTGAATCCTTTTCAGCAACGAAAAAACTTGTTATTAAATAATTGATAAGGAGGATGTTTACAATATTTATTGCAAACATCCTCCTTATTTAAAGGTTTAAATATTTTCAATCAATTTAAATATACCATACATCCTGGTTCAAAAAGCAATTCAACATTTTTCCATATAAAGTTGCAAAATAAAACCGTGGTAAACTTGATTGTGAGGTCATTGAAAGGAACTGTTGTGTTTCGATACATCAGAATATTAGACCGTGGAGATCATAAAATTGAATTTGACAATACAAGGTACAACGAAGATGTGTTTCTTGTTTTCCTTGAAGTTAACAATGAATTAAAAATGAAAAAAATCACAATACAATGATAAAGTTTACAGCCAAACTTTCGGTTATTTGTTTTACACTTTTATCCGTTTTTAATTTAACAGGGCAAACAATCGTTAACACACAGCCTGAAAACAGAAATGTAATCATTGAAGAATTTACAGGTCGAAATTGTATTTATTGTCCAAATGGTCATACACTTGCAGCACAGTTGGAAGAGTTTTATTCGGGGGACGTATTTATCATTGCCCGTCATACCGGTTATTTCTCACCCACAGATTATCCAAACCTCAACCTTGCAGAAAGCGATTCAATAAGAATTTTTTATGGAGCAAACAGTTTTCCTAGTGGGGTAATTAATCGTGATTTGTATCAAAATTCAGGTCCGGTTTTAGGCCTTGACAAATGGCAGGGAGCTACTGCTTCAATTTTAGGACAGGCCTCGTACGTGAATGTAGGTGTTGAAGCTTCAGTTAATCCTGATGATAGAATGCTCAATGTGCACACGGAGCTTTATTATACAGAAAATGCATCATCGACAAATAAAATTTCGATAGTGCTGGTACAAAGTGGCATTATCGGATTTCAACTTGGCGTAGGCCCCTATTACGAATTTAATCACAATCCCATCTATCATTTTAATGGAGTCTGGGGAGAAGAAATTGAAACGACTACTTCCGGAACTTTTATCGATGAAACCTATTCTGTGGAATTGCCTGAATATTTTAATGATATCGAAATCGATTTGAACAACCTGGCTGTTGTTGTTTTTGTGTCGGAAGATGATGAAACCATTGTTAGTGGCTCAGGAATCGAAGTTGAGATGAGTGCTGTTTATGACAACGACCCTGCTTTAACCGATGTGCTGATCCCCCTACAGATGTGTATGGAAAACCTCTCTCCTGTTATTGAAGTTAAAAATGCAGGCAATGCTGTTTTGACTTCCATTGATGTGCAATACATGGTTAATAATGGAGAATACCAGGAATATACCTGGACGGGAAGTTTAGATTTTCTTGAAACAACTGAAGTTGAATTACCACAAATAACTTTCGATATTCAGCAAAACAATATTTTGGAAGTTGAAATTATAAACGACGAAAACCCCATCAACAATACCATTCAAAAACCCTTCAACTTTGCATTTGATGTGGAAGGTGAATTTATGATTGAATATAAAACCATATTCGATAGCGATGAAAACTACTGGGAGATTGAGAATTGCGATGGAGAAGTTATTTTATCCGGCGATGGGTATAACAACCTTTCGGTTTATGAAATTCCAGTTGAGATTCAAACATCTGGTTGTTTTGAGTTTAATTTTTACGATACCGAAGGAAATGGCTTCGCATCACCCAGTGCCTTTTTAAAAATTATTAAAGATGGAGAAATTCTCTTTGAGGTTCAGGGTGATTTTGGTGATCTTGTGACATG
>Ga0075121_1000990_pt1 | contig 18288 bp, 13 predicted proteins | sample AntAceMetag02UKG_FD_69793 | JGI IMG/M metagenome (GOLD analysis project Ga0075121, IMG submission 69793) | Saline lake microbial communities from Ace Lake, Antarctica - Antarctic Ace Lake Metagenome 02UKG | ecosystem: Environmental > Aquatic > Non-marine Saline and Alkaline > Saline | place... | reverse complement strand
AATGGCGGAATAGGGAGAGTTTTTGATAATGGAAAAACGATGTTATATGTAAGGGAAGATGGGCCAAATTCGTTAGTTTTTTCATCGAATGGTGAGACTGGAACTACTTCAGCAACAAATTCAATCGAATTGAATAAATGGCAATTTGTGACGGTAACTCGTACAAGTGCAGGAATAGCAAACTTTTACATTGGAGATGTAAACACTGCTCCTGCCCTCAGTGGCACCGCTGATCAGTCCTCTGGAACTCCCGTTGCTGGAACTTCTAATGTTATTATTGGAAACCGATCGGCACAAGATCGTACCTTTGACGGTCAGATTTCTGATCTTCGCGTTTTTAATCGCATTCTCTCCACCACCGAAATCACCTCTCTCTACACCGAAGGCCACAGTGAATCGAAACAAGCCGTCGTCGGAAGTCTCAATAAGGGACTCGTGGGACACTGGCCGTTGACGACGGAGGGGGAGAAGGTGGGGACGGATCTTTTCTCAGGTTGGGATTTTACCAGTGGATGGACGGCTACCGGGACAGCTGCAATTGTAGATTCAGATACATTTACAATGGGTGCTGGTGCAGGAGGAATGCTTAATTTCAATGAAGTTGTAACAGGAAAAAAATACAGAGCCACTATTAGTGGTGATACAACAATCACTAGTTTATATTTAAGAGATTCTGAGCACCCAGAATACTACTCGCCACTTCTTTCTAATACATTCAATGAGACATTTGATTTTGTAGCAACAAATTCCCATATTTACTTTTTTGCACAAACTGCAGGAACAACAAATATTACTTCTTTTGTTATCAAAGAACTCCACACCGCTGACACCACTCCACAATCAAATCACGGAACCATCTACGGTGCCGATATCCGGAATCATGGGTATGAGTTTGATGGGATGGATGATGTGATTGATGCGGGGACACTCTCGGAATTTAATCTCACAAATGCACAAGATTTCACACTTTCAGCTTGGTTTAAGCCGGATACCGTTTCTGGATATCACCTAATTGCTGGAAAATCTTTCAATGAATTTCGGTTAATACAAGGTGAATCGGCACTATTAATCCAACTTGATTCCGGAGATCCTATCGTAACTGCTTCAAGCGTTCTGTCGGTAGGAACTTGGTATCACGGCGTGCTTACCTATGACGCTTCTACCAGTACAGCAGAACTTTTTCTTGATGGAATTTCCAAAGGATCGGATTCTGCTACTAGTCCTTCTTGGACATCTGGAACAAATTTTCGAATCGGTCATAGCCCAGCAGGAGATAATTACCCCTTTGACGGCAATATCGCCGATGTTCAATTGTACGACCGAGTGCTTTCAGACACAGAAATTCTCGATCTCTACAACGGCGCTGACATCGCCTCCCCAGTCGGGCATTGGCCGTTAAGTACGGGAGCAGGGGATATCAGTGGAAATGGAAATGCAGGAACGGTGACGGGGGCGAGTTTGGTGGGGAATGTGGCGAGTTTTGATGGGGTGGATGATTATGTGGATGTGGGAAGTGATAGTAATTTGGATGTTACGGATGCAATTACTATTGGAGCATGGGTAAAATTCGATACAGTATCGGTGGCACAAACCATTTTTATACGTGGAGATTGGACCTCTGATGGTTACTATTTCGACTTTGATGCGGGTCGTCTAAATATACGGACCAATCAATCTGGCGAAGTGCAACTTTCTAGAAGTAGCACCGCTCCTTTCGTAATAAATCAATGGTATTATATTGTCGGTACTGTGAATGGCTCTGTTGGTAAAATTTACATAAATGGTGTGGAAGATACCAATATTGCTGGCACTCATATCAATCCCACAACTTCAACAAATTCTGCATATATTGGAAGATATGGCGTTGGAGCACAACCTTTTAATGGTCAAATAGCCGACGTTCGCATCTACGACCGAGCCCTCTCCCTCAAAGAAATCCAAATGCTCTACGAGCAGGGGCGGTAGGAGAATAATGTTAAAGGTTAAATGTTAAAGGTTAAAAGAATTTCCAATTTTAAAATTACAATTTAAAACTTATTTTTACATTTTACCTTTTACCTTTTCCATTCTGTCGGATTCTCATGAAATCGCTCAAGCGATGCTTTTTGGTCTTCAGTAATTTTTCCAGCTTCCAGTAGTGTTTCTGCAATCTCGCCAAAGTGTGTCAGTGGGTGCAATTCTAAGTTCGCTTCGTCAGCGTTCACATGGCTCTGTGGAGTGTCCCAGGAGAAGATAGCGAGTACATGTCCTATCGTTGCTTCCAGCTCGTCTCGGAGCGCCTGAGCGGATTGGATGGATGATCCAGCGGTGGAGATGGCATCTTCAATTACCAAGATGTTCTGTTCTTGTTTACATCGTCCTTCAACCATCTTTCCCACACCGTGTCCTTTTGGTTTTCCTCGGACATAGAGCAGGGGAGTATTGAGCACTTGCGCGACAAAGCTCGCCCACGGGATTCCAGCGGTCGCTGTTCCGGCGATTACGTCCGCATTCAATCCTTCCTCTTCGATTAAATCAACAAAACTTTTTACAATCAAATCCCGCGCTTCGGGAATCGACATCAGTTCTCGGCAGTCGCAATAGATAGGAGAAGAAATTCCACTCGCCCACGTAAACGGGTTTTCGAAATTCGTTTTGACCACGTTGTGATCGACGAGAAGTTGGGCAATGTTTTTCATCTCAAAAATAATAAGGATCCGGATCCAAAAATCAAATAGGATCCGAATCCTGGTAAAAAAAACGTAGGGGTTTGCCATTGGCAAACCCCTACGATGTTCAAATTTCTTTTTTTATACCAGTTCCGATCTGAACATAGGTAGAGACGCGATTAATCGCGTCTCTACTAAGAGTTCGAACTTGGTGTAACAGGCGCTTCTGCAGGCGCCACTTGCTTCACAGCTTCTGGAATCGCTTTCGAGACATCGGTGAGTTGAACCTCTCCAACGTGCTCGGCTTCTGGTTTGTCTTTCAAAAGTTCATCGTTTACCGTCACATCTTTCTTCGCCGCTTCTTGAATCGTATTGATGTTATCAATTCCCATTCGCGCTTCGATTTCCGCATCCACGAATTCTTTCTTTCGTCCGTATTTCATTCGTGAGTATTTCTTGATGATTTCGGCAATCTTTGGATTCTTCAATGATGGATCGTACAATGTTTCCATTGAGAACGGTCGAGAAGACGTGTTATCAATATTCAATTTCAAGTACGCTTTGTAGTTTGCAATTCCGATAATATCTTGTTGTGAAAGATCAGGTGCATATTCTTTTTCCAAATATTCACCGTCTTCGGCTCCCACTTTGAAACTCATCATTGTTCCTACATTTCCGAACACTGCGTCTCGAATCTTTGAGTCTTTTTGTCCAATAGCAATTCCCCCCGCTCCTTCTGATAGTTGAGCGATATATTGATGCGCCATGATCAAATTCAATCGGTACTTTCGAGCTTCCGAAAGAATTGAAGCGAAGGTATCTGTCGCGAAATTTTGGAACTCATCTACATACAGGTAGAAATCTTTTCGTTGATCTCGTGGCATCTCCCCTCGTGCCATCGCTGCCATGTTAATCTTTGAAACCAGAATCAATCCCAAGAGTTGAGCATTAATTCCACCAATCTTTCCTTTCGACAAATTAATCAAAAGAATTTTTCCGGTATCCATAATCTCCCGAATATCAAATGCGGATTTGGTTTGTCCGATAATATTACGCATTGTGGTATTGGTCACGAACGGACCAAACTTTGAGGTGAAGTACGGAATCATTTCTTGTTTTTCCCTTTGTCCGGTTTGCGCCATTTCGTGTTCCCAGAAGGCTCGCACGACGGGGTTTTTTACTTTCGATACTTTATATCGTTGAAAGTCATCATCAATAAAAAGTCTCGGAATATCGATTAATGTCGCTCCTTCGTCTTCGTCTGCCATCAACGTCAAACATCCATTTCGGAAGTAGTGTTGAATACGGGGACCAAAGATTTCATTTCCGAATAATTTAATGAAAATCTCCATCGCATCAAGTGACGCACGGTCTTGGTCTTCAGCACTTTTTACATCCAGCAAGTTCACTCCCATTGGACGTTCTTTGTCTCCTGGTTCGAAGACGATAACATCTTTCGCTCGTTCTTTTGGAACACACGCGACGATATCTTCGATCAAATCTCCATGCGGATCAATCACACACACTCCTTCACCATTGGCGATATCTTGAATTGCTTGGTTCCACAAGAGGACAGATTTCCCAGATCCAGATTTCCCAACAATATATTGGTGTTTTGTTCGGTCTTCTCGTTTGAATCGTACCAGCTTCTCAATTCCTCGGTAGATAGATTTCCCAAGAATAATTCCTTCTTCTGGGAGATTAATTGGTGGAGCGAGTACTTTGTAATCCATCCATTTGATCGTCGGCATCTTGTTGTATCGAGCATCAGGGAAGTGGTACATCGTTGCCAATTCACTGGTAGAAAAGATTGAACTCTTTTCCAATAATGCGGGCAATCGGTATTTAAAGTTGTGATGAATGATTGGTGCATTGAGTGCATTAATTGGGATGATTCGATAGTTTTCAAATCGGTTTGTTCCTTTTCCTTCAAACACATTAAACGATACAAAGAGACCATCGAGAATCTCTCGCACTCGGTCTTTACTCGGAGAACTCGCGAGCACTCGAACTGTTGTTTGGAATCCTGGTTCTGCCGCTTTTTCACCAATTGCTTTCGCCGTTTCTTCATCCGTCTGAAGCATTCGTACATACGAATCTCCACCAGAAGCACCCGGTTGATTTGTCCCTGCTCCATCGACCGCAGGATCATATCCTTTGATCAAAATCTTGAATGGAAACCATATCATACGAAGGATTGGTCCAATGATGGGGATTCGAATGCCTCCTTTTTTTTCTTTTCCTTTAAAAAGCTTCGTCCCCTGTTTGTGAGCTTTTTTCTGCCACTTATCAGCTATTGGATGAATTATGAATTGGACGACTCCTTTTTCATCTTCAGCAAGTTTTGAAAACGAATTCGCCACAGGATTAAGAGAATCCTCCTCAATGTTCTTGTAGGTTTGAATTGGATACCAGAATTTTTCTTGCGTAAATAAATGATATCCATTGACGTGATTTCCTTCCGTCTTGAGCTTAAATTGATCCGCAATAGGAATTGGTTCGATTTCTGCGGATTCATAAAACGAAGTTACTTGTTTCTGAATAATATTTTTGTAGTACTTATCACACACCACGACAAAACGAAGTTCTCGTTTCTCAATCTGAAGCTCAAACGACAATTGTGGTTTATTCCAGAACATTCGTTTGAAAATCATGTTGTAGAGATTCAAATCTCGTGTCTCATGAAGCGCTCGGAAAAACTGTTCCGCTTTTCCGATTTGTTCGTGAAAGTCTTTTTCAGTCTGTTGTTCTCGATCCAGTTTTGAGTCGTTTCGTGGTAATGTAATTCGTAAATGAACCAGTCTATCGGTTCCGTACTCTCGTCTTCGTTCAAGATATCGGATAAGGAAAAAGAATATTTTCCAAGCAAACCAAATTCCAGCAATCCCAATTATAGAAAGGACTAAAAGCTCTAGTGGAGCCTCCATAAATTTGTCGATGTATTTTTCCAAAAATTCTTTCATGGCGATGTATTCCCTTTATTATACCTGAAAATAGGGGATTTATCAAGGGGAAAAGGGTGAATTTTATCCTATTATTTCCTGTCGTCATCCTCGCTGAGAGCTTGTCCTCTTTTTTTATCGGGAAGGGATCCGAAGAGGTCGCTTTCGATTGTTATTTCAGGAAAGATGTCAGTAAGATATTCTAAGAAGACTCATCCGGCTCTGCCCAGAAGATAAATTAATAAGTAATCGATTCACCACCTTCTCTTAAGGTTTCACCTCAAAAGAAGGTTTTTTAGTTTTTCTAAAAATTTTTCGTTTTGAGACAGAACTTCTCCATTTGAAAAACGTACAAGTTTATATTTCAAACTTTTTAAAATTTTTTCACGCATTTCATCATATCCTTTTTGTTTCTCATGAATTCCTCCATCAATTTCAAAAACAGTTTTTGTTTTATGACAATAAAAATCTACAACAAAGAATCTTTTCTGACCTTCTGATTCAAATCTTATCGGATATTGACGATAAAATTTTATACCTTCAAATCGTCTATTCCGAATCAGTTCCCAAAACACCTTTTCTGCCTGAGTTTGGTTTTTTTTGAGATATCTCGCCGTTTCTTTTGAATTATCCCACATACTGAGACTCTAAAATATATCGAAAAGAACATTCCTAAATTACACAAACAACAAACCCTTCTTTTTCACTGGAATGAAATGGAAGTGAAAGAGAAGGGGGGCGAATATCAAACACAAAAGGAAGTTCTGCTTCCTGAGCGGGATGAGTCTTTTTTATAAATTTACTTCCTTTTGTTTCGTTCATCCCTGCATTATTGACAGGATTGCCGTCAAGCGACAATGACGGGGCTTAATATAATTTTCATAACTCACTTGACGGAATATATTCTAAAACACAGTGAGCTCCCCCTATTAAACAATAAGCCTGTTCTCAAAAAATCGGGGGTCCGGACCCGGTATTCATTTTTTCTCTTTAATCGATAAAACATTCGGAACTTTGTGGAGATCTTTTATCAATTTTTGGAATTCATCTTCTGATCGAACTTCAACAGAAAGGTTCCAGGTTAGAATTTTTTGATTCTCTTTGTTCAATGAATATCGTGAAGAAAGTTCACCAATATTAAGACCATGTTCGGCAATAAGTGCGGTACAGTCTCTCGAAAATCCAAAGCGATCAAGGGCTTTCATTTCTATTTTTCGAGAGGTAATAAAATGGGCTTCAAGAAATCGTTCAGGGTTTAGCTTTTTTAGTTGTGAACAATTGGCTTTGTGAATCGTGAAAAAAAGTCCACGAGACTTGTACGCCACGAGACTTTGTCCTGGCAGAGGTGCACAACAGCTTGGAATTTTAAATGGAATATTGCGTTCTCCGCCAATGATAACCTGATTTGGTTGTCCTGTTCGTTTTACATTTTTTTTCACAGAAAGAGTTTCCCGAGATTTTTCAGCAACACTCGTTCTTTCTTTTTTTTCGAGCGTTGTTGTTTCTCGTTTCTTATTTATAAATGCTTTAATTCGGTCTTTCGCTTTTGTGGATTTCACAAAATCAAGCCATGCAGGATTTGGTTGTCGTCCTTTCTTTGTCAGAATTTCTACTATTTCTCGGCTCTTCAGTTCGTAGTCCAATGGTTTGATAACTCCATTTACACGGGCTCCGACACAACTGTCTCCAACACTTGAATGAACGGCATACGCGAAGTCCACAGGAGTTGCTCCTGACGGGAATGTTTCCACGTCACCTTTTGGTGTAAATACATAAATTCTATGAGAAAGAATATTTTCCGACAGTTCTTGAAACACTTCATTTCGAGAACCATTTCCTTTTGTAGACTCATTTGGAAGCCATCGCATTCGTTCGAGGAAGTTTTTATCAAATGAAGAATGCCCGGTTTTTTTGTACGCCCAATGAGAAGCAGGACCACGTTCGGCATCAGAATCCATTTTTGGTGTTCGGATCTGAATTTCAGTCGGAAACTTTGTATTTGCAAGTCCCAAAAGCGTTGTATGAAGACTTTGATATCCATTTGGTTTGGCAACAGAAATGTAATCCTTAAACCGGTTTGGCATTGGATTCCATCGTGCATGGAGTGCTCCCAATGCTCTATAACAATCATCTGTTCTTGGTACCAAGATACGAATCCCAAACAAGTCATACACTTCGGAACAAGAAGTGAAGTTTTTTCGCTTCATCTTTTTATACACAGAATAGAAATGTTTTTGTCTTCCAATTACTTTTACGACTTTGATATTCGCTTCTTCAAGTGTTTCAATGATTTCTTTTTCTGCCTGCTTCCACGAAGCTTTTTGTTCTTTTTTTATCCCCGCGATTTCTGTCTGCAAAGTTTTGAAAAGTTTTGGTTGCAGTTGTTGAAAACAAAGGTCCTCAATCGTGACTTTAAATTCGTACAAACCTAACCGATTTGCCACGGGAGCAAAAATTTCACGGGCCTCATAAGCAAGCGCTTCTCGTGCATCTTTTGGTAAACAACTGAGTGTTTGGAGATTGTGAATACGCGCAGAAAGTTTCAAGAAGAGTACACGAATATCTCGAGAGATAACGATGAGAAGTTTTTGGATATTTTCAAATTGTCGTTCGTGATGACTCTCTTTGAGTAACTGCATTTGAGAAATTTCTTTCATGCATTCACAGAGATATCGAACATCTTTTCCAAACTTTTCCTCAATTTCATCGATAGGTTCTGTTGAGTATCGAATTACGTTATATAAAAAAGATGCGATAATCGTGTCGATATCGGGTTTAATGGCGAGAAGAATTTTTGTTGTTTCTGTTGCATGAGAAAAGTACGGATCACCATTTTTTCGTTTGTGTCCGTGGAAGAACCTTCGTCCATAAGCAAAAGCATCGATGATTATTTTTTCTTCCTTTTTTCCATAGTTAGGATAATACCCCTGAACTTCATTCAGAATCTCTTCCAAGGCCATATCGAAATCGTATTTCGCAGGGGTCATTTTCGCTTTGGGTAATTGGATAATGAGATTTTTTTACGTTTTGTCTAGTGCTTAAATAGGAAATATGAAAAAGGTTAAAGGTAAAATGTAAAAAGAAATTTTAAATTCTAATTTTAAAATATATTTGTATGAAAATCCGTATTAAGGCTTTTGATTTATTTTAACATTTAACATTTGTAATTTTACATTGTAGAGTCACTTGCTAAATCCTTCTTTTTTTGGTACAATAAGGAGAAGTAGTCATTTTTGAAATGAAAAAACTGAAAACAAATATTGGAATTATCTCAGCGTTTGTCCTCCTTCTTAACGGGGTGGTGTGTTTAGATATTCCAACAGAATTTTTGTCAGGAAGCCTCATTACAGAAGCGAGTGCATTAAATGATGAGGTGGAGACTGATACAGAAGAAGTGAAAAAAAAAGTGTTTATTCCCGCAATGCCAAAACTAGCAACGGGAGCAAAAACATATACGAACAGAAATGGATACGAAGTCTTTCACGGATACAGATATTCAGATATGCCGAAAAATGATCAATTAAAACTTGTTAAAGAACGAATGGTTGAGCGAAATGCAAAAAGGCGATACACGGGTGGGGCTTCGAACTTTCGCACTACGAACTACAGAAAAGAAAGTTATGCATCCGATATGAAATCTTCTGCACAAAGTGTTGCCAAGCTAGAACCATCACGAAAATCTCTTGAAGGCAGAAAAGTGATTGGATACACGAGAGACATACAACCACAGAAAACTCGGATTCAACGATACTCACTCAGACAATCTCTTCGAGAGCGAGGGGTGGCGGAATCTTTCAAAGTAGCAAAAGACAAAAAAAAGGAACAGAATGAAATGTATTCCGTATTGTGGAAACAAAATAGAGTACAACGAGATGATCCACTGCTTAGAAAAGATCGATCTCGAATTACGGTGAAATCGTCTGATTCACGGAAAGAATATTTGAAATATTGGGAAGAAAAGAAAAAGGAAGAAGAAGAATTCCAAAAGAACCTTCAGATAGAATTGTACGGAACGCCTGCAGAAGAAGAAATAGAAGAGGTTGAAGAGATTGAAGAGTGGTAAAACCCCAACTTTATTCTCCTGCTTGATAGGAGGATCCAGTCAAATAAAGGATTTCTTTTTATATTGGGTTTCCGCCTTTGCGGGAATGAGGGTGTTTTTTTTAGACTCTTGTAATTCCGCTCCTTTTTTCTACAATTTGACGCGAATGTCTTCAACCTTCGAGATTCGCCTCCGTTTTCTGCGCATTCTTTTTGTAGGCGTGTTTGTGGTGTTTGCAGTGCGACTTTTCGATCTTCAGATTTTGCAATACGATGAATTTTACGCAGAAGCGAGAGCACAGCATGAGAAACGTTCAATTCTTCCTGCACAACGGGGGAATGTCATGGTGAGAAAGAATCGTCTCACTAATGAAGAGACTCCATTGGCGACAAACAATACGCTGAAGATGCTGTTTATCGATCCGCTTATTCTGACGTATCCAGAGTACAACCCGAAGCAAGATCTCGATAAACAAGAGCGGGGGAATCCGCGAATGGTAGCGCAATTGCTCGCTCCACTCCTTATTCACGCTCATTGTGAAAAGATCGAAGGATGTCTGGTCGAAACTGATGAAACAAAATGGACAGAATCCGAGAAACTCGCCATAGAAGCGTACGGGAAAGAGCTCGAGGATATTTTTATAGAAATCGAACGACGACGAGTAGTGATTTCTACTGAGATTTCTGAATCACGAGCTCAGACAATTGAGGCACTTCGGTTGTCGGGAATCAAAGTTATGGAGAGTAACGTCATTGTCGATCCGACGATGATTTATTCTCTTACAGAATCAGTCGATCAATTGGCACCACTGCTCAATATTGATAAACGAAAACTCAAAAAACTGCTCGAACGAAGACCGAAACGATACGTTGAAGTCACGCACAAAATTGTGCCTGAGGTGTCGGAGAAGATTCAAGAACTCAAGGAAAATCCTCGATACAGAGAACTTCTAAGAGGGGTGCAATTGAGAGATGAGCACTGGCGATATTATCCAGAGCGAAGTTTGGCAGCACAAATTCTCGGGTTCGTTGATTCCAATGGAAACGGACAATATGGAATTGAAGGACGATTTGATCACGAATTATCAGGACAGGAAGGAGTGATCTTTGGAGCGATTAATACGAGAGGACAACGAATCTTGGGAAAAGGGTCGGGGATTCAACGAGCGACCGATGGTTCGGATATTCTGATTTCTATTGATCGAGTGATTCAGGGAGAAGTAGAACGAATCTTAGAAGAAGACACGGTGCGATTCGATGCAGACTTTGGACAGGTTATTGTTATCGAACCAAAGACGGGACGAGTTCTGGCCATGGCACACGCACCGACCTTTGATCCGAATAGTTTTGGAAAAGCTTTTGCACGATATGAAATTCTTCCAGAAGACGAAGTGATAGATCGTGAGGATGAATTTTTTAACCAACGAATTCCAACCATCGCCGACAAGGGACGATATTATCGGTACTTCAATAAATGGGGACCAGAGGTCTTTCGAAATAAAATTGTGTCAGATATATACGAACCGGGATCAGTGGTAAAAGCCCTCACGATGGCAGCGGCACTGAACGCTGACGAGATAACACCTCAAACTACCTACATGGACAGAGGGCCAGTAGAAGTGGATGAGTTTAAGATTCGAAATGCAGATGAGACCTATGCGGGGAAAACGACGATGATCGAAGTCTTGAACCGGTCCCTCAATACTGGAATCGCGTTCATCGCTCAAAAGATGGGGGCAAAGTTATTGTATGAATATCTGAATAACTTTGGGTTCGGGCAGTACACCGATGTTGAACTCGATGGAGAAGCCGAGGGACAACTCGAATACTGGAAAGATTGGGAGGCATCTGAGCTTGTCACACGAGGATTTGGACAGGGGATGACCTCGACCGCCTTGCAAATGGCGATGTCCTTTTCCGCATTGGCAAACGGAGGATACTTGATGAAACCCCTTCTCGTCGAAGAAGTCAGATCACCTGATGGAACCGTGCGAACATTTCAACCAGAAAAGGTGCGTCGAGTAATCTCCGACGAAACCTACAACAAGATCAAAGCGATGTTGCTCAATGCTGTAAATAATGGAATTGCTCGCGGGGCACGCGTATGGGGGTATTCGGTTATGGGAAAAACAGGAACATCCCAGACATATAAACATGGGAAAGCGCAGGAAGGAGAGGGGACAACGATTACCAGTTTTGCTGGGTTTGGACCGATTAAAGATCCAGCGTTCGTCATCTTGGTTAAATTCGACAGACCAAAAGTATCGCAATGGGGATCCGAAACCGCGGCGGGAACGTTTCGTCGAGTGGCAGAATTTTTATTTCAGCATTTTGGGATTCCGCCGGATAAATAGAATTGGTTCGGGATATGCGTATCCCGATATCGGTGAATTTTGTAGAGACGCGATTAATCGCGTCTCTACCAGTACAAATATTTCGTAGGGACAAGGCATGCCTTGTCCCTACGGTGAAAATCTATTGACAATTTTAAAAAAATAGCGTAGAACATCTCTGTTTTCTCAATCATCTTCACTGATCGGTTGTGAAACGAAGATCTTTGAAATGCTGGAATTGTGAGTTGATAGTTTGGTTTTGTTCATGGTCGTGGGCAGGCGCAAACTATCAATTAATTATTAATTAATCACGTTTAAATAAAAAATTATGAAAAAAATTAAGTATGAAGGACCAGGAAAATATCCTATTAAAGGTCCTGATGGAAAACCCTTAAACTTAAAGGATGAAATAATAGTCGAAATAAGCGGACACCCCTTATTCCAAAAAATATCATTTCAATCTTATGTATCCGATAATGGATTTTTTTTAGAATTAAAAGTTTGGGTTCATGGATGTGCAAAAAAGCTTGAAAAAATGGAACAAGCAAGTTTTGATTTTGTAGAAGTTGGAAATAAGATTTTTGACATTGATGATAAATCTTTAAAATGTGGAGAAGGGTTTTCTTCTTTTGGAGTGGATCTTCAGGAGTTTCAAGATTATCTCAAAGAGAAAATCAAAAGTAACCAGAAAGATTCAGAGAGATATCATAAAAAGCAAATGGAATTTGAGGACACTCAAACAAGCCTAAACGAATTATTAAAAAAAAATGCAAAAAAAACACAATGACAGTAAAAAGATCTTAAAGAGCCCAAATTTAGGTTTGGGCTCTTTAAAATATAAAATCAGAAATTCCAACCCGGGTTAGATTTTAAAATTCTATAAACTATTAACTCTTCACTATTTTTGCTACAATTCGTGTGAAATTATTCACTTACATTTATGGATTACTCTCTGCCTACAGCCACGGAAAAACTCGGAAAAGAACGACTCCAATTCTTAGATGCCTTCAAGAAGGCAAGCATTCACACAATGCTTCAAATGCTCAAGACCTCCCAATCAGGACATCCAGGAGGATCTTTGTCTTGCTTAGACTTCTTGGCTGTACTCTACGTATTCCGATTGTCATCAACGAACGAGAAGGTCGTGTTTTCAAACGGACATATCTCACCAGGAGTGTATGCAGTACTTGCAGAACTCGGCGCGGTCGATAAAGACGAACTGATCAAAACCTACCGGCAATACGGATCACCATTTGAAGGTCATGTGACGCGTCATGTGCCAGGAATTTTCTTTGGAACAGGGCCCTTGGGAGTGGGAATTTCAGCAGCGTGTGGAATGGCATTGGCGAGTAAGAAAGGTGACAATGAACACATTTTTTGTTCAATAGGGGATGGGGAAATGCAAGAAGGACAAGTACACGAAGCAGCGCTGTTTGCCGCCAAAGAAAAGCTCAGTAATTTAACGGTATTCGTAGACTACAACCGTGTTCAGCTCACCGATACATTAGAAAAAACGTGCCCGATTGATGTGTCAACGTTCTTTTCATCAAAGGGATGGAAGGTCGTGGAAATCGACGGACATGATGATGAAGCTATTTGGAAAGCACTTCATTCTCAAAGCAAGAAAGGACGACCACTTGCAATCATTGGAACCACAATTATGGGGAAGGGAGTTGAAATAATGGAAGTGGACGGAAAGCAGTTGAAATCTGACTGGCACGGAAAAACGCCAAAACCAGATGAAATTGATGCAATGCTTTCGACATTCTCATTATCCGATACAGAGCGAGAAGTAATGAATGCATTTATTGCTGAACGAGAATTTAAACCAGTAAAAGAAACGCTTGAGCCTTTCGGACAATTATCAGACATCGAAGAGGGAGAGCCGATTCTTTATTCAACCGACAAGCTCACTGACTGTCGATCAGCCTACGGAAATGCATTGGCGGATCTCGCAAAGAACAACAAAAACATTCTTGCCGGATCAGCTGATCTTTCAGGATCGGTCAAAACGTCCATCATGGAAAAAGAAACGCCTGATCAATATGTTGAATTTGGAATCTGTGAACAGAACATGGTATCGGTTGCGGGAGGATTATCTTTGTCAGGATATACACCATTCGTTTCGACCTTCGGAGCGTTTATGAGCTCACGAGCAAAAGATCAGGCACGAGTGAATGATATCAATCATGCAAACGTTAAAATGGTCTCTACACACTGTGGATTGTCTGTGGGAGAAGATGGACCAACGCACCAAGCGATTGATGATGCGGGGAGTTTTATCGGCATGTTTAACACAGGTGTTTGCGAACCAGCGGACCCAAACCATTGTGATCGTATCATTCGTTACGTAGGAACGCACTACGGGAATTTCTACGTGCGCATGGGACGGCACAAATTGCCAGTACTTACAAAAGAAGACGGATCGATTCTCTTCGATAAAGATTATGTCTACCAATACGGGAAATGTGAATTACTTCGTTCAGGGAATGATATCACGATTGTCGCTAGTGGTGCGTGTGTGATTGAGACCTTAAAAGCACGAAACACATTTGCTCACCCTGAGAAAGTAGAAATTGTTATCGTCAGTTCGATTAAGAAATTTGACGAAACACTTTTGAAATCTCTTAAAAAGACAAAAAAGGTTATAACCGTGGAAGATCATAATCCATATTCAGGACTGGGTGCAGCAGTAGCCTTTTACGCTCAAACTGAAGGCATTTCACTCGATTCATTTCAAACGCTGGGAGTCAAAGAATATCAGCTCTCTGGAAAACCAACGGAGTTGTATCGAGCGGCAGGGATTGATAGTGAGGGGATCTTAGAACAATTAAAAAATATAAATTAACCTCATTCCCCTGAAAAGGGGAACCCAGTCAATAAGGAATTCCTTTTCTTACTAGGTTCCCGCCTCCGCGGGAATGAGGGAGGAGTGTTATCTTGTTAGTTTCACCAACTTCACACTCCCCGTATTTCCAGCAATAATCTGACATTCGCATCGAAAAAGTTTTCCAAGAAACTTCACAATCTCTTTGTTCGCCTTACCTTTTTCTGGCTTGGCACTAATTTGAATCTTTACCGTGTGTTCCTCATCATCGAGTATTTCATTGATCTTATTCTCATTTGCATTTGGAGATATTTTTGCCCTAAAAAAAGACATGCTCTTTATCTCTAATTCGTGAGTTGTATTGGACACAAATTCATCAACCGTCATTTTCGAAGCGTATCAAGAAGTTCTATAATAGCCTTCTCAAATTTATCTTCATCGAGGGATTGTGAAATCGTGATACTTTCTTCAATCACAAATGAAGGGACTTGTTTTACATTATATCGATTAGCAAATGCTTTATCACGGAAGATTCGTTCTTGCATAAGTCCTGAATCAAGACATTTTTCAAATTTTGAAATATCGAGTTCCAGTTGCAATGCTATTTCAAGCATTGTATCGCGATCGTAGTTAGCAAAGTAATACGTAAAATATTTATCTAAAAAGGGTCGAAAGGCTTTCTGATTTCGAGCACATTCAGAGGCTTCATCCGCAAGCATAGAGGTTCTATCTTCCCATGATCGACGGTATTCCATCTCTACATCTTTCCCAAATTTCTTTTGCATTGTTTCGGTAAGATTGGGAATGTTGTGGCTTTTCTCAGAACTCATACTAAAAAATCCAACAACATGGAGTGGTCCAGTGAGATCTTGGAAGATGCCAACGGCTTTATTATCTTCTTCAAGTCGACGTTCGGACATTTCTTCAACGCTTTCACATCCGAAGAGAAAGAAAGAAAGGAAAAGGACGAAAGCAATTTTTTTCATGGAAAGGAGTTTATCGAAGAATCTCAAGAAGTTCTTTAATAGTCTTTTGGAAGGATTCTTTATCGAGTGACTCTGAAATAGTAATATTTCGTTCAACTACGAACGAAGGAACGGTGTTTACGTTGTATTTTCGGGAGAAGGCTTTATCACGAAAGATACGTTCTTTCATGAGTCCAGAATCTAAACACACTTCAAATATATCAATATCGAGTTCTGTTTTTAGAGCGATTTCAAGCATGGTTTTTTTATCAAATTCTTCAAAGTGATTATCAAAATATTCATTCAAAAATGGCTGGAGTTTTCCTTGATTTCGGGCACATTCAGAAGCTTCATCTGCAACGAGAGAGCTTCGTTCTTCCCAGGCACGACGAGATTCAATTTCAATATCTCCCTTAAATTTATTTTGGACATGATTAATGAGTTTTGGAACATCCTTACTTTTTTCAGAGCTGAGATTAAAGAATCCAATAATATGAAGTGGACCTTCTTCAAAAAGACCAGTAAGAAGAATTTCATTTTCAATTGGAGTTTTACATCCTACAACAAGAATCGGAATCAACAACAGGAAAAAAATTCTTTTCATTTTGGTTGAGTCTTACAGGGGGCATTCTTCCAGAAATTGTGAGATTGTGCCAGCAAAAAAGCGAAAATAATCATAGCAACACAAAGAGCTTGTCCTGTCGTGAGGATCCAAATCATGCCACTGGGTTCTCGGAAGAATTCGATGATAAAGCGAAGAATTCCATATCCCGCTAGAAATACAGAGGTTAGCATTCCTGCGTATTTCCCATATCCTTTCTGAAAAAGAAAAAAGAGAAATCCACTGAGAAGAAGATTCTTCCCTGCCTCATAGAGTTGACTCGGATGTCTGAGAACATTATCAATATGCGGGAATATCACTCCCCAATCTGTTTGCGTTGCACGTCCCACAAGTTCTCCGTTTACAAAGTTTGCCAGTCGTCCAAAGATCAAGGTTACCGCGAGCGGAATTACAAATACATCGAGAAGGCGAAGCAGTGAAATCTTATATTTTCTCGAAAAAAAGAACGCGTATCCAACCGCTCCCAAAATCCCTCCATGAATCGACATTCCTCCGTGCCATATCTTCAAAATCTCTAATGGGTTCTGCACAAATGTTAAAGGGGAATAAAACAAGAATTCTCCGATTCTTCCCCCTAGCACTCCACAAAAGAACATTCCAAAGGTAAGCGTCTCGAATTGATCTTTCGTGAGTTTCTTCTTTCCCAACAGTGTCGCCTGAATGAGGTTCCCCCACAGAAGCGTGAGAAAAAATCCAAAAATGTACACGAGTCCATACCAACGGATATCGAGTCCAAGGAAAGAAAAGGCCACCGGATCAAAGTTCCAAATCATGAAGTGAAGAGTTTGCATTTCCGAACACCAGCGAGACGATGAAATACCGTGAGGTTCTTGTTCCACGTTTTCGCTTCTTTATTATAAACAGCTTGGAGTTGCACAAGTTTCTGATCAATAAATTCTAAATCTTTCCCAACATGCTGGAGGAGGGGATCTTTCTCCAAAATTCCATCCTTTTCCAACTTTTCAAAATAAATAACCAAAATTTGAGAGAACTTTCGTTCCAGCTCCATTCGCTTCTTTAAATGTTTTTTAATCGAGTACTGACGGCATTGCATACGGATGTGAAGGAGTTTCTTGAGAGAAACCTCATCAAGTCCCTTATCTCGCTTTGCAAGCGTGTAGATCAAAGGAATCATCATTTGTCGTTTTGAAAGAAAGAACAGAATGAAGCGCCAAATTTTTTGAATGTTGTGTTCCCGCCGTTTTACGTTATTTACTGTTAATTTCAGTATTCCAAACATAACCAACACGAGAAACATCCATGCCATATGAGTGTTCCAAAAATTACGAATTATATCCAGTGTTGTCAAGGATTCTTCCATTCCCTGACTTGGAATAGGGCGAGCAAAGGCTTCATTCATGGGTCTCGGAAAATTTTGTAGAAGTAAGAATGCTTTGCGGTCCAAAATGTGCCATCGATTCGGTCATGGTTTTATTCTTTATTTCCTCCAAGAGTGATCGCGTGTGACGTTGAAATACGAATCCAAATTTGGAATCTTTTTTCCGATTGGAACCGAGGATCTGTTTTGAATTGGACAACATCATTTCCCATTCTACAATGGTCACGCAAAATGAACAAAAGAACTTTAGATGGCGGAAATTTATGGGAAAGCGCCGATTCTCGATTAGCCCCGTATGCGCAAAAAAATGGGCTCTCTGAGGGAAGACAATTTCCAGAAAATGTCGATCCGAATCGACTGCCATTTCAACGAGATCGTGACCGGATTCTTCACTCCACAGCATTCCGTCGGTTGGCGGGGAAGATGCAAGTAGTGGCACCCGCACACGGGGATCACTTCCGAACCAGACTCACCCATACTTTGGAAGTTTCTCAAATCGCTCGTGATCTCGCCCGATGGCTTGAACTCAATGAAGACTTAGCGGAAGCCATTGCACTGGGGCATGACTTGG
>Ga0075121_1000987_pt1 | contig 18303 bp, 16 predicted proteins | sample AntAceMetag02UKG_FD_69793 | JGI IMG/M metagenome (GOLD analysis project Ga0075121, IMG submission 69793) | Saline lake microbial communities from Ace Lake, Antarctica - Antarctic Ace Lake Metagenome 02UKG | ecosystem: Environmental > Aquatic > Non-marine Saline and Alkaline > Saline | place... | reverse complement strand
AAAGCATATGAAAGAATTAACAGATATTAACAATGCCAAAGTTAAAGCAACTACAGTTTTTATTGTTTTGTTCTTTGACTGAACAGACTGACTAGATTGATTATTAATAGTTAATCTAACAACATCTTTATTCTCTATCCTTTGCTGATATCTTTTTATCTTGTCTGCATATTCCTTAAAAGCTGTTTTTTGAAAATAATCAGTTGTTTTAATTAAATTAACCATTTGATCTAATTCTTCTTTTGTATAATACCGCCAGCCTCGAGAATCTCTTTTTGCTCTTGGAAGCAAACCCATTTCTTCCCATCTGATTAAGGTGGTTTTAGTACGATCTATTTTTTTTAGAATATAGTTTAATGAATATTTTTTCTTCAACATTTTTATAATAACAAATAAAAAAAGGGTTTCATTTCTTGAAAACTAAAATACAAGAAATTCGCCCTTTTCTTTTAATATGTTAATTAGATTGTATATAACACTACAACGATACTATAACCTAGCATTATACTACCATAATAATTCTATTAAAAACTCTTGTCAACTAGCTATCTGTGGATAACTAAATGATAAACAAACAGCGTCTTCTAAGAAATCCAAAAAGATGAACAGGCACGGCCTTAGTGTGTTCTAAGAAATCCAGGCCGTGCCTTACGCTGGCAAGCGGAAGGCACGTGCCTGAGATTGATTAGATAACACACAGCTTTGAACTTATTCATAGGCACGGCCTATTTCATACTCTAACCTTTATAAACATTATAAAACATTACTAATATTTATCTATTTTCGAAGTAATTAAGCAGAAATTTAACTAATAACTCCCCTCCTAATTCATCTGATTTGTGTTCAATAAAATACTCTGCTTTAACTCTTTCTGGATTTACGGTAACTCCCTTACCTATTTCTAACATCTCTGCATCATTATAATTATTCCCAGTAGTCATTATTTGTTTAGGATCTATTTTCATAACATTAGCCAAAACTTCAATTGCTTTTCCTTTAGATGTTTCTTTGCTTCCAATATCATATCCTTCATTTGTCCAGAGACAATACAATTTATCATTACTTATTTCTTTAACTAACTCAGGAATTTCTTCTATTTGTTCACAATGAACTGTTAAAATAAAAAATTTTGGTTCAAATCCCCTGATTCCTTTGTCTTTGTTTTTTATTTTAATAACTTCTTTTTTTATATCCCTTATTTGATTAAAATACTCATCTGAATATTCTGGATGAGTTATCTTATTATTAACCCAAGTAATGTTTCCATTTTCTGCCTGTAAGATAGTTTTTTCATCAAAAAATTCATTAACCAAACTTTTTAAATAAAGAATGTTACGACCTGAAGAAAAATTAAGCCGAACATATTTTTCTAATTTTTTCAAATCCTCAATAAATTCTGAAGATAGTTTTTTTGATTCCATATATAAATCAATACTATCTTCATCTATAGTTTCCTGAATCTTTGTCCCAACAGGAGCAATCACTCCGTCAATATCAAAAGTTACAATTTTAATCGCATCCAGTTCTTCTTTTGTAATTTCTTTTATATTTTTCATTGTATTTATTATACTTTATTTCTATAAAATAAAAAAGGAGCAAAGCTATTGTCGCCTGCCCCTTTATTTTTCTTCATCTTGCACCTCCATTTACACTTCCATTTCAAGTTCGTCCCGGAAGATAATTTTTTTACATTTTAATCTCCTGAGCTCCTTGAGATATTTATCCAAACTTACCAATGCCAGCAATCCTTTTTTCTTTTTTGTTGGTCTTTCATGATAAAAAATTCCACAAATCCTCTCTCTTTCACAAGGAAAATAAACTACTTCCTCTCCAAGAAGAATATCTTTCTCAACCATTCTTTCTTGTCCATCCCCAGGAGCAACCCTCACACTCGCTATTTTCTCACTCATAACACCCTCCCTATAATATTGTTTTTTGTTAAGGTCCTTTCTTACCCGAACATTAACAGATCTGGCTTAAAAATCAAGAGTAATCCTAAAATTAAAATTAATAACCCGCCGATTAAAGTACTCCATTTTGTATATTTCTCAGTAAATCCAATCTTACTCAAAGTAATAATCGCTATGGCAAATATTATCATATCATCAAGCATAAATATAATAGTATAGAATAATAGATATAGATAATATCCTGCAGTACTTAAATCACTTAAAGACAATATTTTAGTATAAATTGCCGGCAAACCAGCTGAACAGAAAAATTCAATAAAATTAACGCCGAAAGCTAAAATAATAATTCCAAGAATAGTAGCTGGTAATGTTTTTGATTGAACAACCTGTTTGGCCTTAGCAGATAATTTTTCATTCCACTTACTGCCTACTGGAGCTATTTCACAAACACCAGGTTTAAAAGTAATAAATTTTTTAATTTGCCAAATACCGACAGTTAAAGCAAATAATCCAATTATAATTCTAGTTAAGGTAACATAACTTATGGCTAAAAATAGATTAAGCCAAGCGGCTAAAAGCAGATAATAGACAATTCCTGAAACAACAATAAATGTTCCCCCGACTATCCATATTCTTTTTCTTGAACGAACATTAATTAATAAAGCAATTAAAAAAAGTAAAACCCACATAGCGCAAGGATTAAATCCATCAAGAGCCGCTAAAAGAACAGTTAAAACAGGCAAAGACATTTTAGAAAGATTAATCTTGCCGATAATAGGATAATTAATAATCTGTTCATCTTTTGTCTCTTCTTTGCAAGCGCAGGACTCGTCACATTTATTTATTTTATCCGAAGGACTAGGACATCCTTTTTCTAAACAATTTTTAATAGCTTTTTCAATAATTCGTCCGGTTGTTTCATCATTTAAATATCCTCTAATTATCTCTTCTCCAATAAATACAACCGGTACCCTAACTGTTTTTTCTTCTCCACAAGACTCAAGAAGCTGTATAAAAAACTTAGCATTTTCCCTATCCCCAAAAACCTCATAAGAATTAATTTTTAAAGAAGAATACTCCCCTTCAAACTCTTCTAAAAGAGAAGTGATTTTTTTACAAACAGGACAAGTACTGCCGTAGAAATAATAAATCTCTACTGGATTTTCAGACTTATTATCTTGCTTGTCTGCCGAAGAGGTAGAAGCAAATGCAAAATTTGCTGCTCCTAAGAAAACAAGTGATATTAATGCTACGATTATAAGTTTTTTCATGATTGGTATACCATAGGCCGTGCCTTGACGAGTACACCCTTCCGCTTGCCAGCGTAAGGGATGTAGCTCTCAAGGCACGGTCTATTACTTTTTCATTTTATTATTCCTCCTCCTAGACATACATTCTTCTGACCCTCCTTCGCTTTGCTTCGGCGAGGCGAGTAAAAAACAGCCCATTGACCTGGAGTAACTGCTTTCTGCGGTTTATTAAAAATTAATTCAAGAATATTTTTATTTCTAATCCGTAAATTAGCTGAACTAACTTTCTGATTAAAACGTATCTTAGCCATAACTTTAATTGTTTTTTTAGGAATTTTTCCTGAAATAAAATGATAATCAGAAACAATAATTTTCTTACTAAAAAGCGCTGGATCATTCTCCTTATTAGTAACTATTAACTCATTCTTTTTTTTATTAATTCCACTTACCCACCATGGTCCATTCGGTAGATTAATTCCTTTTCTCTGACCAATTGTATAGAAATGTAATCCTTGATGTTTTCCTAAAACTTTATTTTCTTTATTAACAATATCTCCTAGTTCAATACCTATTTCTTTTTCTAGATAAAATTTAATTGATTTACTAGAGACAAAACATAAATCTTGACTCTGTTTTATTTTACTAAAAAAGTTGAATTTATTTCTTTTCGCCATTTTATAAACTTCATCTTTTGTGTAATCACCTAGAGGAAATATAATATTTTTTAACTGATTTTGTTGTAATAAACATAAAAAATAACTCTGGTCTTTGTTTTTATCTTTTGCTTTTAAAAGCTCGTATTTGCCTAATTTTTTATTCTCTTTAATTCTAGCATAATGGCCAGTCGCTACATATTTTATGTTATGTTTCTTCGCAAATTCAAACAATTTATTGAATTTTACCAAGCGGTTGCAAACTATACAAGGACTGGGTGTTTTTTTTTCTTTTAAAACTGATAAAAAATATCCCATTACTTTTTTCTTAAAATTAGCTTTATCATTAATAATATAATAAGGAATTTTTAATTTATTACATACTTTTCTGGCGATATTAAAAGATTCTTTACGCTTGCCTTTCCAATAATCATATTTAAAAGAAACGCCAATTGGTTGATATCCTTGTTCTTTTAGTAATAATAAAGAAACTGACGAATCAACTCCGCCAGATAATCCAACTACTACTTTTTTATTCTTACTTTTCATTATACTTCTTAAGAATTTTAAAATCCTCCTTTAAAATATCTTTCATATTTGCGTTATATACTACAACTGCCGGATGATACAAAGGAATAATTCTAATTTTCCCAAAAGAAGCTCTTGCTTCAAAAATTTTGCCTCTTATTTTACTTATCCCTTGAATTTGATCATCTAAATTATATTGCTTTAAAATATGCGAAACAGCATAATTCCCCAAAGCGCCAATTATTTTTGGTTTAATAGTTTCTATTTGACTCTCTAAATACGAAACACATGCTTTTATTTCATCTGCCTGAGGATTACGATTTCCAGGCGGACGACATTTCAAGATATTACAAATATATACATTTTCTCTTTGCAGCCCAATAGAATTTAAAAGTTCAGTTAAAATATTGCCTGATTGTCCGCAAAAAGGAACCCCTGTTTTGTCTTCATTAAGACCAGGCGCTTCACCAATAAACATTATTTTTGCATTATGATCGCCCTGTCCAATAACTGGAAGTGTTCTGGTTTTGGATAAAGAGCATTTCTTGCAATTTATTACTTCATTTTTTATTTTCTTTAATAATTTATCTTTTTTATTCATTAACACTTATAACAACGGCGCGATAATTAACGCCACAATTGCCATTAATTTAATCAAAATATTTAATGATGGACCCGCCGTATCTTTAAAAGGATCACCAACCGTATCGCCAATAACAGCTGCTTTGTGCGCTTCTGAACCCTTACCACCTAAGTTACCAGCTTCAATGTATTTCTTAGCATTATCCCAAGCGCCCCCTGAATTAGCCATTGTTACAGCTAACAGAAATCCTGAAACAATTGAACCAGCTAATAATCCTGCTAAAGAAGCAGGGCCTAAAATAAAACCAACTAAAACAGGAACCAATATGCTTAAAACGCTTGGCAAAATCATTTCTCTTAAAGCTGCCTTTGTGCTTATATCAATACACTTAATATAATCTGGTTCTGCTTTGCCTGTCATAATCCCTTTAATCGTCTTAAATTGCCGGCGCACTTCTTTGACCATGGCCATGGCTGCTTTACCCACTGCTTGAAGTGCTAGCGAAGAAAAAATAAAAGGCATTAATCCTCCTAAAAATAAACCGATAATCACCTTATAATTCAATAAATCGATAAATGGTAAATTAACTAATTGACCATAACTTATCATTAAGACCAATGCGGTTAGAGCAGCCGCGCCAATAGCAAAACCTTTACCAATAGCAGCTGTTGTGTTGCCAACTGCGTCCAGTTCTTCAGCTCTTTGACGAACATTCTTATCCATTCCTGCCATTTCTGCAATACCAGCTGCATTATCAACAACAGGTCCAAAAGTATTAGTTGCTAAAGTCATACCTAAAGTTGAAAGCATTCCTACGGCGGCAATCGCTACTCCAAAAAGTTGACTCCATTGATATGTAAAGAAAATAACAATTGAAATAACAATTACTGGAACAATCGTACTTAATAATCCTAAAGCAAATCCAGAAATAATATTTGTGCCAGCGCCTGCTTCAGCTGCTTTAGCAACTTTTTGTGTTAAACGATATTTATTCGAAGTAAAGTATTCTGTGACCAAACTAATAATTAATCCAGCTAATAATCCTGATAAAAAAGCATAAAAGATATTTATCCCAAATCCAAGATATTTTATTAACCCATAAGAGCTAACTGTCATTAAAATAGTAGCAATCCAAATTCCTCTGTTTAAAATATTATGAGCTGAACTTGCAGACCCCATTTTAACAAAAATATGACTAATTAAACTTATAAGAATTCCGGCGCCTGCTAGAACCATTGGTAAAAGAATTCCTCTATCTCCAATAGTTACAATTGAACCAATCACCATAGCAGCAATAATACTATCAACATAACTTTCAAATAAATCAGCTCCCATTCCCGCAACATCACCAACATTATCGCCAACATTATCTGCAATGGTGGCTGGATTACGCGAGTCATCTTCTGGAATTCCTTTTTCTACCTTACCAACCAAATCAGCCCCAACATCAGCTGCTTTAGTATAAATTCCTCCACCAACTCTAGCAAAAAGAGCCACACTTGAAGCTCCAAAACCAAAGCCGTAAATAATAGTTGGCTCTCTGAAAATAACATATAAGATAGTTATTCCGAGCAAGCCAAGACCAACAACGCTCATAGACATAACAGTGCCACTATTAAAAGCAACACTAAGTCCAGGTCTAATACTATTCTTTAATTTTTCAGCTGTTCTAACATTTGCTAAAACAGCTACTCTCATTCCTATTTGTCCTGCTAAAGCGCTTAAAAATGCTCCTAAAATAAAAGCCAAAGCTGTTTTAGGACTAAGGAAATAATAGATTAAGGCTCCAATAATTATGACAAATATGAATAAAATTCTATATTCCCTATTTAAAAAAGCCAGCGCGCCTTTTTTTATTACCTCACTAATACGCTCTGCTTTTTTTGAAACAATTTCTTGCTTTTTTATTCGCCAAGCCAAAAGTCCAGCAAATAATAATGCGATAACTGAAGATATTAAACAAAAATATATTTGTGGAGACATAAGTTTATTTTACACATTTCTGTGTTTTTGTCTATTCCTTTCTCATTGCTTCAATTGGGCTTAATTTAGATGCTTTTCGTGCAGGATAAATACCAAAAATTAAACCAATAGTCATAGATACAAGAAAAGCAACAATAATTGCTAACCAAGAAACAGATAATGGCCAATTAGGCAAACCTTGCTGTTGAACAACGAAACTACTAATTAATGATATTGTCACTCCTATTATAATTCCAATTAATCCGCCTAAACAAGTAATTACAAAACTTTCAATTAAAAATTGCCATAAAATATCTTTTCTTGATGCACCTAATGATTTACGTAATCCTATCTCTTTAGTTCTCTCACTGACTGATACTAACATAATATTCATAATTCCTATTCCACCAACTAATAAAGAAATAGCTGCTAAAAATCCTAGTAATAAATTCAAAATAACGCTTATTTCATTAACTTGATCTAAAATTTCTTTCATTGTTGTAATTTGAAAATCATCTTTTGCTGGATCTTTAATATTATGATGCTTTCGTAACATTTGGGATATTTCTTCCATAGCTTGAACAGAATAACTTTGATCTTTAATAACTAAAGCTATTTCTGATAAATAATCAATCCCTAAAACTTGTTTTAGAGCTGTTTGCAATGGGATATATAGAAAGTCATTAATATCAATTCCGCCCATAATTATTCCTCCTTGTGGTTCAAGAGATCCGATTATTTTAAAATTCTGTCCTTTTATCTTTATTTTTTTTCCTAAAAAATCTTTCCCATCAAAAAATTTTTCTGCTAATCCACTGCCTAAAACAACTACTTTGGCTAATCCGTCATCTTCACTTTGATTAAAAAAACGACCACTTGCTATTTTAGCTATTTTCATAACTTGAGGATAATCAGCATTTCCCGCATAAATTAAAACTTGTTTTTCTTCACCACCATAAGCCACCCATTCTTGTCCAATAGCTTGACCGGTAACTGCCTCAATATATGGAAATCTTTCTTTATCCTTAAGTGCTTTAACATCTTTGTATTTTAAAGTAGTTATCTTTACGCCTTGAACCATTGAAATAACTGTGCTCATTTGATCAGCTCCAGGAATTTTAACAGCAATATCAAGAAGATTAGGACCAAATGCTTCAACTTCGCTAGTGACCAATCCTTTTAATCCCTGACCTAAAGAAAGAATAATTACAACAGCAGCCACTCCAATAACAATTCCTAAAATAGAAAAAATACTGCGTAATTTATTCGCTTTTAAGGCAATAAATGATTGTTTAAATGTTGAAGATAAATTCATTATTCGTGTCTTAAAGCTTGAATAGGATTTAATTTAGAAGCTCGATTAGCTGGCCAAAGCCCAAAAAGCAACCCTACAGAAATAGCCATTAATGTTGAAATAAAAACTGAAAGCGGTGTTACAATAAATTTCCAATCATATCCGAAATAATTAACTCCAATAGTAATTACCCAAGCAATCAGAATGCCCATGACAATTCCAATTAATCCACCTATTAAAGTCATTATAGAACTTTCTATCAGAAACTGAATAAGAATATTCTTACGCCTAGCTCCTATTGCCTTACGTAAACCAATTTCCCTAGTTCTCTCATTAACAGAGACAAACATAATATTCATAATTCCTATCCCCCCAACAATTAAAGAAATAGCTGCTACCGCCGCTAAAAACATTTTTAAGGCCTGAGTAATTGTTCCTAAAATATCTAAGGTCTGATCAGTGCTTCTTATAGAAAAATCATCTTTTATTGGGTCTTCTATATTATGCCTAAATCTTATTGTATTTTTAATTTGACTTATCGCTAAATCTATATTCTCTTCTTTATCTATTTTCGCGCGAATAAAAGCCAAATGATTAACTCCTAAAAGAAGTTTTTGAACTGTTTTAATTGGAACAAAAACTTGTTCATCCTGATTTTGAAAAGCAACAACACCTCTTTCTTCCATAACTCCAATTACTTTAAAACTAACTTGACTAATTTTAATTCTTTTATTAAGAGGGTCATCATCTCCAAAAAGCTTTTCTTTAACTTTACTTCCTAAAACAACTACTCGAGACAAGCTATCAATTTCATCTTGTCTAAAAAATCTTCCTGAATTAACCTTAGTATCTTCAACAAGAGTATAATCTTCTGATACTCCCATATAATTATAGTCTTTTGATTCACTTAAATAACTAATTGTCCCACGCCCGTTAATATATGAAGAAACCGCCGTAATATGAGGCAGTTTTTCTATAGCTAAACCATCTTCGTGTTTAAGAGTGGTGATTTCAATACCATACATAGCGGCCGGAGGACCGGCCTCATCAGAAGCGCCAGGTAAAATTCCAACTAAATTACTTCCCATAGCACGGACTTGCGCTAAAAGTAAATCTTGGGCACTGGCACCTACTGACATAATAGAAATTACCGCCGCCACACCAATAATGATACCAAGCATCGTTAAAAAAGAACGACTCTTCTGTAGAGCCAAATTTCGAAAAGAAAGTTTGATAGTACTTAAAAAATACATAATTACTTTTCTATTCCATCTTTAGCTAAACGCTGTTTATTAACCTTATTATCAGAAATTATTTCTCCATCTCTTAAGACCATAATTCGCCTAGCACATTCAGCTACATATTTTTCATGAGTAACCATTAAAATAGTATGACCTTCTTTATTTAAATCTTGTAAAATCTCCATAACTTCTTGTCCAGATTTGCTGTCTAAATTACCAGTCGGCTCATCAGCTAGAATTAAGCGTGATTGATTAATTAAAGCTCGGACAATAGCGACACGCTGTTGCTCTCCACCCGAAAGCTGATTAGGATTATGATTAATTCTTTCAGATAACTTCACTTTATCTAAAAGATTAAGAGCTTTTTTTTCTACTTCTTTTTTATTTAAATGAGGAGTATAAATAGTTGGCAGTAAAACATTATCTAAAACGGAAGTCCGAGGTAGAAGATTATATGATTGAAAAATAAAGCCGACTTTTCTATTTCTAATTTCAGCTAATTGATCATCATCGAAATTACTCGTATCTTGATCATCAAAAATATACTTTCCACTTGTTAATTTATCTAAAAATCCAATTATATGCATTAGCGTTGATTTACCAGAACCAGAAGAACCCATAACAGCTAAAAACTCTCCTTCATTCACTTCAAAAGAAACCCCGTGTAAAGCCGGGGTTACCAATCCATCATCAACATAATCTTTTGTAATATTATCTGTTTTTATCAGCATAAAAATATTACTAATTTTCAATAACTACTTCACTGCCTTCTTCTAGCCCTTCAATAATTTCCACATTCATTTCGCCTTCTAATCCTATCTTTATTATTTTTTCTTTTACTTCCCCGTTTTCTAAAACATTAACATATTTTTGTCCGTTTTTTTCTTTAATTACATAATAAGGGAGATATAGAATATTTTCTTTTTTATCTGTCTCAACATCTAAATTAACTGTCATGCCAGATTTAATTCTTTGATCTTCTACATTAAAAATACAAGTTATTTTATAATAAATAACCCCTGAAACAACTGTTTCTGCTGGATCAATCCTTATAATCTGTCCCGTAAATTTCTCATTAGGACCTAGAGCATCTAATGTCATTTCTGCTTTGTCTCCTAAATTAACTTTAGAAATTTCGGTTTCAGAAACATTTGCTTCTATTTGAAAATTACCATTACTTATCATTGAAATAATTATTGCATTGGCTTGAGCTGTTTCTCCTTCTTCTTTTTCTATGGCGGTAATAATTCCGTTAACCGGAGATTTTAAAATCATTTTATTAATCTTTGCCTGTATTTGAAGTAAATTAGCTCTGGCTTGACTTATTTCTGCCTGAGCTAAATTAATATCCTCTTGTCTTGGACCAGCTTCTTTCAAAACAAGCTCGTCTTCAGCTTTTTTAAAAGAAGACCTAGCTGCGTCTAAATTAGATTGCGCCGTATTAATATTTGTCTGATTTGTTATTTTAGCTGAGCTAATACTCTGCTCAGCTGTTGTTAAGCTTACTAACTCAACATCAATACTTGCTCTTTCTGCATTAATATTTGTTTCATCAGTAGTAGAAACTGAATTTTCTATACTTGGATCATCTAAAGCCGCTCTAATATATGCTAAAGCGCTTCTTACGCTCGTAACAGCTATTTTAATCTGCTTAAGAGCTAATTCAATATTGTTATAAGAAGAATCAATTTCTGCCACATTTAAATAATCACTAGCTAAAGACAAATCATTTTTAGCAATATCTTCTTTTTCTTTAACTCTAGTAGCAATTTGACTACTACCATTAAAATATTCTTCTCTTACTCCAGCAAAAACTATTAAAAGCGCTTGATCAGCTGTTGTATATGATGTTTTTATAGTATCTAACGCATCTTCATAGGCTGCCATTAAATCATTATCAGCATCTTCTTGAATATCAATTAATGCTTTTTCCTTATTAACCACATTTACTTCAGCATTATCAACAGCTGATTGATAAACCTGAATATCTTCTAATCTGCTCCCAGCTAATGTTTGAGATAATTTTGCCTGAGCAATATCTAATCCAGCTTTACTTGCCTGATATTGAGCGCTTAATTCTCCCGTGTTAAGTGTAATCAAAACATCTCCGATTGAAACCTCGTTACCTATTTTTGTATAAATTTTATTAATTTTTCCTTGACTCTCAAATTGTAAATCTATTTGTTTGGCAGGAATAACGGTTCCAGTTATTGAAACATTTTGAATAACTTTACCTTTTAAAACTTGCTCAAACGTATAAGAGGATTCTTCCCCTGAAAAAGCTTTGTAAATAAAATACCCGCCAACAATAATAACAAGGATGCTAATGATTATAATAATTTTTTTCATATTTAATTAATCTCGTAAGTAATACTTACTGAAACTTCTATTTTATTCTCTCCAGTTTCTATTTGTGGCGCTCCTGCCCCTCCAATCCCTGATGCTTCTTTCATGGAATAATTATCATAATAAACAGGCGCTTGTCCATTTTCATTAAAACTAACAATTCTAACTAAATTAACCCCTAATTGATCAGCAAGTTCTTTTGCTTTTACTTTCGCCTTATTAATTGCTTCTTCTCTTGCTTGTTTCTTAAATTCATCTTCCTTATCAATTGTAAAACTTAAATTACCAACCTGATTAGCTCCCGCATCTGTAGCACTTTCAATAATTTGTCCTATTTTATCTAAATCCCTTATTTTAACCTGAAGCGATTGAGTTATTTCATAGCCAGCTAAAACTCTTGTACCTTGAACAAAAGATGCTCTCTCTACATAATCATAACGCGGATAAATATTAAAAGTAGTTGTTTTTAAATCTTTTTCTTCAACTCCTAAGTTTTTCATTGAATTAATAATTTCATTCATTTTTTCTGTATTTTCACTCATGGCTTGGGCAACTGTCTTTTTTTCTGTTTTAACTGAAAAAGAAGTTATACCTAAATCTGGCTTAGTATAAACTTCTCCCGTATCAGAAACAGTAATTGTATTTTTTGTTTCAATTTCTTGTCCAATATACTTGCCTTCTTTTATTTGATTAAGAATACCAACAATTCCTGAAACACTCAGAATAAAAAGAAAAGCAATTAAAACAATCACTAAAATAATAAAAACATTTTTATTCTCTGAGCAATGATTTTTTAAAAACTCCATAATAAGATCCTTTCTTTAAAATTAATTTATTATTTAATTGCCTTTAAAAACGGCTGAATTATTTTATCAACAAAATCTAAACAAATTTCTCTGTCTATATAGAACCATACGATAAATCCTAGAATTAATACTAAAATTAAAATTCCCAAAAAGGAACGACTAATAAAAAGCCGTAAAATTTTGCTTATCCAAAGATTTTTACTTTTTCCTTTTATCTTTTTTAAATCTTTTTCTAACTTAAAATCGTAATATTTATAAAATTCTGTTTTTTCTATTAAAAACTTTTTTAGCTTGTCGCTACAAAATTTACTTTCTGGTTTTTGTTCTATGGCTAAGATATAAGCTGAAAATTTAATTGCTTCTGTTCTATCAAGATTTTTTAAGATATTCTTCATTTCAGCCACCCAGATAAACCATTTTGTTTTATCGTTTCCTAAAGAATCCAAAAGATTCTTTCTTTTTTCTTTATTAATAAACTTTTCAGAAAGTTTTTCTAATTCTTTTGCTAATTTTTCTTTAGAAATTACCATGTATATATTATATTATATTTAAAAATTTATACAAGGTTATAATCTCATTTGACAAATGTAATTATAGCTGATATACTAATGCTATTATTTTCTATTAACAATTTAACGGGAGGAGAAAGCTATGAAAGTTATCTGTTTAAGTTGCAAAGAGGAAGTACTTGTTAAAGTTACCAAATACGGCAATGGTTATATCGCCAAATGCCCTAAATATGGCGATTTGGCATATAACAGCAAAAAAACCAGGTGAATAAAATTCACCATTAGACGTTCCTTCGGGAACGTCTTTAATATTTTAAACAAACATTAAAGCAATAATAACTATACCAAAAATTAAAACGAACCAACCAAAATTAATTTTTCTGGCTATTTTTAATAACAAACTAATAGTTAATAAGCCAAATATAAAAGAGAATAATAATCCTAACATTAATTCTAAAGAAAAAGTAAAATTATTTAAATTAAGAATAATATTCCCTCCCAAAACCATTGGCAGACTCATTAAAAAACTCAACTTTAACGCAGAAGTGCTATTAAATTTTCTTAATAATAAAGCTGATACCGTCAATCCAGATCTTGATAATCCAGGTAAAGCAGCTAAGGCCTGAACAAAACCAAGCAGAATACTATCTTTATTTTTTATTCTTTTTATTTCTTTTGTTTTTATTTTTTTTGTTCTAATTTGTAGCCAACCGGTAATTAATAATAACAAGCCTATGATTAGGGTTATAATTTTAGTAGACAACTCTAATTGTTCTTCCATACCCGCAAATACTTTCATTAAGATAAAACCAAAAAAACCTCCTATTAAAGAAGTAATAATTAAAAATTTTAAGGTTTCTTGTGTCTTAGAATTAGCTGATTTAAAATTAAAAAGCGCTTTAATTAATTTCAAAACATCTTTATGAAAATAAATAAGGGCCGCTAAAAACGTCCCAAAATGTAAAAACAAAGCATGTTTAATAATTATTTCTAAACTTGCTTCGCTATTAAAAAAATTCTTTTCTATTAAAACTATAATTCCCTCTGAACTGACTGGTAACCACTCAAAAATGCCTTGGATAGCGCCTAAAACTATTTGTTCAAACATATAAACTATTCTATCATAAGAAAAAATCAAAGACAACGAAAATTAATTATGATATAATTTAATTATGTCAAACGAAATTATAGATAAAATTATTGTAATAATAGCCTTAATAGGAATTCTTACGATTATAGGTTTTTTAATTCCTGATACTACTTCATATATTACAAATCAAGATGAAACAATAAAGCTTGGAGATAAAGAATTACTTAATAAAATAGGCCAGATGCTTATTATTGGATTTCAAGGAACAGTAATTTCAGAGGAATCATATATTTCCAAAGCAATGAAAGATTTAAATATAGGTGGAATTATACTTTTTGATTATGATGTTCCTTCCAAAAGTTCTCCAAGAAATATTACTAGTCCATCTCAGATAAAAGAATTAATAAAAAATCTGCAAAAATTTTCTCCAACTCCCCTTTTTATCGCTATTGATGCTGAAGGAGGATATGTTAATCGTTTAAAACCAAAATATGGATTTATTGAAATTCCCAGCGCTCAAGAAATGGGGAAAAGAAATATTGAAGAAACTAAAAAAACAGCCATTAAATTAACAAATCAATTTATTGATTTAGGAATAAATACAAATTTCGCGCCTGTCGTAGATGTAAATGTTAATCCAGATAATCCAGTTATTGGAGGAATTGAACGTTCTTTCTCAAATAATCCAGAAAAAGTTACAGAACATGCATTAGCTTTTATTGAAGGACATCATCAAAATAATATAATAACAGCTATAAAACATTTCCCAGGACACGGAAGCTCAAAAGATGATAGCCACAAAGGAATGACTGATATAACCAAAACATATAAGGAAAAAGAATTAATTCCCTATCAGAAGCTTATAGAAAAAGCAGTAGTTGATATGGTTATGACTGCCCATATTATTAATAGAGACATTGATCCTGATTATCCAGCCACATTATCTCCCTTTTTTATAAATAACATCTTAAGAAAACAACTTGGCTTTGAGGGCGTAGTTGTTTCAGATGATATGCAAATGGGAGCCATCACAGAATACTATGGATTCGCTGAATCAATAATCTTAGCGATTAATGCTGGATGCGATCTGCTTATTATCTCAAATAATAATAAGATTTACGATGAAACAGCGCCTTATCGAGCTCAAGAAATTATTTTTGAAGCTGTTAAAAGCGGAAAAATATCAATTGATAGAATTTTAGAATCTTCTGATCGTATCTATAACCTCAAAAAACAATTCGGGATTATTAAATAAATTGACGGATTTAAAATATTAACGTAGTATTTTAAAAAAGTTCCTTGTCAAATATTTTTATTTCTAGGAAAGGAGGGATTGCGATATGAACAAAAACCAGTGCATTGGATGTATTGAAAGAGATGTTGAGAAAATAATGAAATATGCAACCGGAATCATTGTAATTTCTCCCGATGGAACTCTAAAGTTTATTGAAAATAAAAACTCCCGATTAGGGATATTAGCTGTAATTGGACCCGCTGACCCTTCTGATCAGAAACTAAGACCTAAAGAAATATCAAAGCTTAACTTTAATAAAGCTCTTTTAATGGAAGTGGGATTGGGAGCTGGTAAGCCTTATCATAAGGCTAAAGGCATTAATAAGAAAAAACATCAACCCTTTATATCTAAAAGAAGAAAATGGTTCTCTTTAACAGAAAAACAGTATAAACTTGTTATGCCTTTTATTTTTAACTTCATAATAGAAAAGTCATTGGATAAAATAAGAGGATGGAAATTAAAAGGGTTCTCTTATTCTTCTGTCACAATATTAAAACACAAAAACAGCAAAATCATATCACGCAAAACTTACAAAGACTACCTCAGAGGAACTAGATTTGCAGTATCTCCAAAAGATGATTTCTTTATTAAAGATCTTATTTCTATAGCAAAAAATAATTCTCAAACATTAAAACAAATAAGAGGATTGTATTACTTTGTAGAGATGGAGCTAAGATATTTCCTAAAAAAAAGAAAACCTAATTCTTTTAAGAAATCTGAAACAGCCTGGCTAATCAAGGAAGAAATAAAAAAAATGAGCGTTCCTTTAAGAGGATATATTCTGCACAAAATATCAGAAGAAAAAAAACGACCTGTTTATAATGACCTCGTAGATGTCTTCGGAACAAAAGAAATAAACCATCTTCCAGTAAAAAAAGAAGTGCCTTTATTTTTTTCATTTGACGGTGTTGATATAAAGATAGCCATTCCGCCAAAAAGGAAATACAAAATAAAAAGAAAGAGATCAAAAAGAGATAGTCTTACTTTTGAAATCTTTCCTCACAATCTTCTAACTTTAGAAGATCTTGAAGAATATGAAAATGAAAAGAAAAGAAGGAGAAATGAGAGGAGAAAAAGAATATATGGAGAGAAAGATCATCTACTTTCTGAGTTTTTCCCTCACAATCTTCTAGCTTCAGAAGATCTTGAAGAATATGAAGATAAAGTTCCATTTTAAAAGCGCCACAAGAATTAATCCTTGTGACGCTTTTTTATTTTTTCCGACCAAATAAACTCTCCTGATCCTCCCATGAAAAACGTGGCTGGAAATAAGGAATCCTTTCTCCTATTTTGACTAATAACCCCCATTTATAATAAGGAGCCGCAGGAATTGCCCATTTACAATATTCAGCAATTGGACAAAAATAACAAAGGTCCTTATAGTTTTTGGGCCAAAGATTAGGATTTTCTAAAAGAGCTTTTGGTTCAAAATAGACAGTTGATTTATTCTTGGAAGAATTTTGAAAGCTTCTGCGACATAAATTCCTTCCAAGAAGCCAAATTGCTGGATTAATATGCAAATGAGAAAAACCATGTTTTTGCATAAAATTTTGTGACCAGATTGTAACTTGATCAACAAATTTTTCATAAACTCTTATCGCCTCTTTCCCTGTTAGTTGAACTGGATGTTTTTCTTTTATTCCAAAGAATTTTTCCCAAAATATTCTTCTGATCACCTCTGTTGAACCCAAAATACGTAAAGCATGGAAATCAACTGGAATAGGTGTTGGAAAAATAGGAATTATTTTAAATTCTTGAAGCCATATTGTTAATAAGGCAAAAATCTTCCGACGCATACCTGTAAAGCCCTTTTTATTTCTCTTATGATCAATCCTAGAAAAGGCTTCTTCAAAATCACTAACTCCCTCAAAAACGTTTCGAACATCACCACTCCAGAGTTCATAAAGGACATTCATATTATGAAACCAGCTTCTACTGATTTCACCCAACTTATATCCCTTTATCCTTTTTTCAAGATTATCGTTATTGTCTGGATTAGATTCTTTGATTTTTTTGTCTTCTTGGGGCATGAAATCAAAATCTGTCTGATTATCTTCCCATTCCACAATATCCTTTTTCTTTCCATTTTTTTCTCTTATATTCTCAATAATGAGAATCTTCAATTCATTTTCTATCTCCAAAGCTGAATTTTTACTAACAACTTTATTAGGATCAAATAGATCAGATCTTTTTTCATAAAGCTGCCAAAAAAGTTGCATAGGAACTTCAGAGATAATTGATCCTCTCATTGAAAGAGAAGCACAAAGAAGAAAAAGAGATAATTCCAAATCAGATAATCCATGATTCGGCGGAGGCCATTCTTTCTGGGGGAGAACTAGACCATTTAATACGCCGTCTTCCTCTCGCCTTATCCAAGCATCATCAATTGCTCTAAAAACCTTAATCGCTTTCTTATTATCAAAATAAGTCCGTTCTTCCTTTTTCAAAATCAGCCACCTCCTTTCCGTTAAAGATTTTAAACAACTAAAAACAGGATAGCTTATTCTGCTATCCTGTCAACACTTAGATAAATATTATTCTGAAATAATCTGCCATTTGAAGCTTCCATCAACTTCTTTAATTGCCCAGAAATCATATTTCCAAAACATTCTATCACCTGCTTCATTTAAAGCAGTTGAACCAGTTATACCAGTATAGGAATTAGCTTGTTTAATGAATTCGCTTTTAAATACTTCAAAATCATTAGCATCATCAACATTTGAATATGATTCAGCAATGACCCATAAAGCATCATAGGCAGCCATTGAATAAGTTTCAGGACTCTTATTTAATTCTTGACTGACTCTTTCTTTAATTTGATTATAATCATCCGTATC
>Ga0075121_1000985_pt1 | contig 18305 bp, 8 predicted proteins | sample AntAceMetag02UKG_FD_69793 | JGI IMG/M metagenome (GOLD analysis project Ga0075121, IMG submission 69793) | Saline lake microbial communities from Ace Lake, Antarctica - Antarctic Ace Lake Metagenome 02UKG | ecosystem: Environmental > Aquatic > Non-marine Saline and Alkaline > Saline | place... | reverse complement strand
CATCCGCACCCTTATACATATCCCATTGCCACTCACCATAAGCAGTAGAACTTGCAAAACTTGTAGTTCCTGATGCTGTACATTCCAGAAACTTACGATGCTCTAATCCTGTTACTGATTCTGAAACTTCATAGCTTCCCGTTCCTTGCTGCCAACCAACTGCGGGTAATCCCACACTCGCAAATTCAAAATCAATATACTTTTTGACTACCTCCCACTTAGCGTGATATGCGTCTATCCACGTAGTTCCTTTTTCATCTGAATAAAATTGATTTTCTGCTATCTCGAAATCTCCGTAAGTAGTATTTATAATTCCTATTTTAGCAGCCGTTAAGTTTACATTTGTCGAACTCGTTACCGTTATAGTATGCCATCCCGTTGTAATAACATCCGTATCAATTCCATCAATATAGGCATTATCATAATCAGGATAGGTTAAAGTTCCAGCGTTTGCATAAACTTCTAAATCATTACTTGCACCTTCAAAGATATTTTCCGTTGTAGATTGTAGATTAATTCTAAATGTTATTGTTTTTACATTTCCTATTGCTCCGTAATCTATATAAGCATCACTAAAATTCATCCCTTCCCTTGTTGAAATACCTCCAACCACTGTTCCATTATTAGTTCCTGCTTCATCTATCAGCTCTCCCTTAATTGGGTTAGCGAAGGTGTAACTTGCTACTAAATTAGGAATGTAACTTAAATCTCTCTGCTGTGGGTGTGAAATAAGTGTTAGCTCTTGGTTTAGTGAAGGAGGGTTAAGGAAGGCTGTGTATGAATCGTTGCGTTGGAGTTCGTTGAATACATAGGGGTATATTGCTATGCGGGCTATTGAGCCATTGAACCAAAGTGAAGTGCCTGCAACTCCTATTCTATCAAGTGTAATATTATCACTTAATGTACCAGTTATTGATAATGAAACTCCATCTTGATACATTGCCACTGTTCCAGCATTACAAGTAATTATATAATGATGCCATTGTGTATCATCTGATACAATAGTACAATATGCCTGATTCCCATTTGTATTAGATTCAATAAATAATCTATTATCATTTGTAAGTCTGATATTTTTATATCCAGACTGACTTTCTCCTAAAATGACAGTATTTAAAGCAACATTCTCTCTTTTCGCCCAAAACTCAAAAGTATAAGTTCCACCATCTACATCATAAGTAGTGGATGTTATGGCTACCTTGCTTGTACTCCCATTAAAGGAAGCAACTAATCCCTTTTCTGTCTTAGCAAATGTAACTGCCGTTGGAGTACCAAGTGTATTACTGGCAGCATCTCTAAAACTTCCTACGGAAAATGTTGTGGAAAATATAGCCGATTGCCCTATCAGTAAAGTCGAAATAAAAAGTAAGGATAATAATATTAGTTTTCTCATTTGAGGTATTGTTTATTATAAGTCCAAAATTGAGTATGTTGTGTTAATGTAAAAACCCCTGAGTATGGTTCAATAGTTCCAAGATAACCTGTATAATAATCAGTTCCATCATATCCAATTCGATAAGCACTTGCTGCCTGTCCAGTATTATCTATAATTGTAATGTAATTCCACCCATAGGTAAGCGTGTTGGTGTTTACTCCATTAATATAGGCATCATCACCCCAATAGGCTAAAGTGCCTCCTGAGTGTTCTACGGTGTTCGTACCACCATCTAAATCTATTACACCTGATTGATCTGTTCCATCATAGTAGAGTATGAAGTTTAATGTATTTATTGTCCCTATATTACCTAATACTAAATGTCCATTACCTAAATAAGATTGAACCTCTGTCTGCCCTATATCAATAGTTTCTACGTTTGTGTTTACTATTGTATTACCCATCACATCATAGATAACTCCCTGAGAAGATTCTACCTTTGATAATAATTGCAAACTCTGCTCATTCACCTGTTGAGGGAATGGGATAAGTGTTCTGCCTAAAAACATATTTTCAACAGTTTCAGGTGTTAAAGTTCCTTCGTAGATTTCAACTAAATCAAATGTGCCTAGAAATTCTGATACACCACCCTTTTCAGAACCTATTAGTGTTTTATTAGCACCAGTTCCCTGCGATAAAGTTATTCCTGTAATAACTATTTCATTATTTACTCCTGCTGTTGTACTTGTAGTTGCTGCTCCATTTACATATACAGTTCCAGAGGTTGTTACTATCACTCCATTCGGTGAAGATGCACGAACACGACCAACACCATCATCATTTGTTCCTCTTGCGTCAAATAAGTACCTAGTCGCTGTAAAGCTAGTTGGATTGCACCTTATCCTTACACTATACACCCCATTCAAATTAAGGTTGTAGTTTGCCTTAGAGCTAGTTCCATTATAAGTTGCCTCACCATAAGCGAAGGTAATATCTGTTAATTCTGCTCCGTTCTTTATGGAAGAAAATTGGTCAGAAAATTGCTCCTGAAACACCATTTGCTTATCGGTAACTGGATACTGACCAAAGATCAGTAGTGGTAATAGAAATAATATCGTGATTAAGTTCTTCATGTCTTATTACATTAAAATTTCTGTTCAATTAGTACATTCCCTGCTACAACCGTAGGATCATTTGCATTCTGAGTATTTTTTATCCGTAATGAAATCCAATCGTTTGCAGTAAGTGAAAGTATTGTACTTGATCCTGAATGCCCTACATTAGAGGTTGTCATATCCCTATGTGTCTCACCCTTTCCTGCCTGCCCTACGTTATTAATAAATATTTCTATATGATAATCATCTGTGTTTGTACCTGAATAGGATAAATCCCATGTGATCTTATAGTCAAGAGTTGATGGAACTTGTATAGAATCTCCTGCAAAAGTTAAATTGGAATTAACCCCAGTTGTATATATCCCTGCCGCATATCCATTATCTATTTTACAATAAACATTTTGAGTACATGGTAATACCACTGTTGAATCTGCAAAGCCCATCGTTCCATAGATATTACCATCGACAATTAAATTACCTGTGAAAGACCCACCACCTAATTTAGTAATATAGAATGTTGAATCTCCTACTATTCCTGCGTCATTATTTATTACTTCTAAAAGATTCAAGGTAGATTTATTACCATCAACAGTTAACTTAGCCAGTGGTGCTTTTGTTCCAATTCCTACACTTCCCAAAGTTCCTTCTGGATAAAATAAGGCTACATCAGGAGTTGTTATTGATACTGCGGAAGTATGATATCCCCACACAAACGATCTATCTGCTGCTGCTGACAACCGCATATTTCTACCACCTGCAAAAGAATAATCTCCTGCTGCTGTATTGTAGTGACCAATCGCAACAGAACCGTTGGCACTTGCGGTATTATACCCACCCAAAGCAGTAGCATAATTTCCTGCGATAACATTATAAATACCCGCAGCAAAAGAATAGTCCCCTGATACAGTGTTATAAAATCCTGCTGCCGTAGAAACAAGACCACTTACAGTATTGTTTTTGCCACCAACAACCGTTGCTCCTTCTCTGCTTACAGTATTGTCTTGTCCTCCACCGATTGTAGTATATGATGGAAAACCACCAGCACCACTAAAAATAGTATTATCTTTTCCACTACCAATAAATGCATGATCAGCATCGGATCCAATATGATTATCTACTCCACTTACAATAGCACTTGCATAACCCTCATTATTATTACCTATTCCTCCTAGAATACTAACATAACTACCACCAAATAATGATCCGATGCTACTTGTGACGTCACCTAAATTAACAAGATTTGTTCCAGTTCCTACCACCGTACCGCCTCTTGAAATAGATCCCAAAACTGATAAATTTCCTCCGGTAACTGACAATCCAGCACTAAATATCTGATTAGAGGTAAAGGTCTTAACCCCATAGACATTCTCTACACCTGTTTTATGCACAAGATTACTGTCTACAACAGTACTTAATACTGGAGAATCTATTAACTGAGAGAATCCTACTAAGGAAAATAGGAATATTGAAATTATTAAAAGTAATTTTTTCATACGAATAAGTTTTTGAAGTCCTCCCAAGTCTGGCATTCATTCTTGTCAGAGAACTGAGTGATATAATATCGTTTTTCAGAAGTAGAAAATAACATATCAGGAAGTATATCGGCTAAAGCATTCACACTAGCAGGTACTTCATTGTATATAATAGGGCTTGTCTCGTTGCCCTCATCGTCATACGTTGCCTCAGCGATAACCACCTTACCACTCATATAAGATACGATAATCTTAGTGAGTTTATTGAAAGACTTAAATATCTGCTTTACCATTGCTCTTGTCAGAGGCTTGTGGATATATTTCTTCTTTACATCAATAGCTTGCTTATCACCATCCCAATACTGTAAGAGTTTTATTTTAATCTCATTTGAGAGTTCATCCCAAGCTTCCTGTAAAGTCTTAGGTGTTTCTACCTCGCCTGCTGCTGGTTTTAAAATAGGAAATGGCATATTAGTTGCTCCTTATTAAGTAAATGATTGCTTCGTTATTCTCTGTTCCTGCTGCTACCAGCCAGTAGTCTATCCTTACCATGATTCTATTATAAAGCAGGGATTCATACCTATTATAAGGTATAGAGTCTGTAGAGGCATTAGCTACCGATATAATTGCTGATGCGGTAATGGCAAGCGTAATATCATCCCACCCACTCAGCGAAGTGCTTACTGCATCAGGATTGTTCGTTCCATAGATATGAAAGTTCAGGCTGTCATTAGCTCCTACTGCTTCCAAGCGTTTCTGTAATGCAAACTTATTATATCCTGCTGCTGCCAACTCAAACACCGCTGAGGTAACACTTGCCGAATCTTCATCTGCATCATTGATAAGAAGTTCAGGAGAAGTCATTTTTAGCTCTCTTGCATTAATATTGTAATCCCTGTAAGCATCAAGGTCTCGATTGTAGGCTCTCTCAGGACCATTAACGCCCACCGAGAAACTTGCTGTCCGGGGAAAAGGTACTGAGTTCGTAGATCCTGTTATCGTTATCACTCCACCACTTTGCGATAAATTAATATTGCTCACTCCCTGCATATAGAAATAATTACTGTCTACTGCGAGAACCTGTACATATACTATCTGGCAATCAGTAGTAAAAGTAAGAGGTAACCCTGATAGCGTTAAAGAAGTACTCGAAGTCCATGTTAATGTTGCATCCTGATTAGGGAATACATGAGTTACCGGAACAGCTACAGAAGTACTTGCAATAGATGAATCCGCAATGGCCTTTGCCAGTTTAGCTATCGTGCTATCAGTGGCATTGACTGTAAGTAAAGAGTCATACAGTACTGCATAAACACTATCTAAGTATACATTTGTCGTTACGCTTCCCTGAGATGTCAAAAAGAGGTATTTAAGCTCCCCCCAATTAAAGACTATTTCACCTTCATTAATTGCAGCGTAAGTATATGTTGCACGCCTTGACCATCGGGAGACAAACTTATCCACCGACCCATCTACTGCATACAAATAGTCATTTTTAAAGTCTGCCTTAACAATAACACATTTCGTAAAATCTGCTGCAGTAGAACTTAAAGGGACATATCCATAATATGCTACTGAGTCTGCCAATACGGCCTCATAAACAGCAGGAGAATATGGTTTGTCTCCAATATAAACTACCTGTGAAATACTCACTAATGAAATGAGCATTGTCAACAGTAATAAAAATAACTTTTTCATATCAGTATAAATGTTAAATTAAAAATTTCTTTATCTTGATGGAACCATACGTACAGTGTCACCAGTATGTAAATTAACGCCACATATCGTATCACCGATTGTTTTAAAATAAGTACTATCAGTTAGATAAAAAGCGATTGCCCTTACATTGGCCTGTGCATTCTCACCCATATAAACATCAGTACCATTATCATCTAAAATAGTAGCTGTATTTTCACCATTACCAATTGCATTTGCCCCAATAACTACCTCGTTTGTAAGACTATCGGAACTTGCCCTAGCCTCAAACCCTAAGTAAACACCATAATCAGATGCAGTATTTACACCACCAACAATAAAAGCACCTGCAGTATATCCAAGAGCTACATTGTAATCTCCAATAATGTTATTTGAGAATGCAGCTCCACCAAGGGAACTATTCTGTTTTCCAAACGTATTTAGCTGCATTGTCTGTGCCCCAATAGCTACATTAAGGCTACCAAGAGAAGTTAGCTGGCCAGATAATGTTCCGACAAACGTATTGTAATTGTTCGATCCATCATCATTCTCTCCGGCTAACTCACCTATAATAACAGAGTAACCACCATCATTTAATACTAACCTTCCATTTATCGTAAAATCACCATAAATAGTCTGTGACCCAGTAGAGGCTACGGTCCGATACGAACTAAGTGCTAAGGCAACATTCATATTCTGACCGATAGCAAATGCCCGGGTTACCATATATAAAATAGTGTCTTGCTGCACAAATACAAGATCACCTGCCGTAACATATGATGTAAATGGTGTTACGCTTTGAGCGACAACATGAAGTGATTGGGCCTGAGTAAATGAAAATATGAACAGGAACCCGATTAGAAACATTAATTTTTTCACAATAGTCTTTTTTTTAGAGTTTTAACAAATTTACTTATTTTTTTGCTTTATTGATAGCTTCGTCTATACTTTTTGACTTCTTGGAATATAAATCATAGTCTTTTGCAAGAGTTATCATCCCATCAGTACTTCTATGTCCGTATGTTTCCTTCATAACATTAAGGAGGTTCGTAACGGTCTTTCCCTTATCCTTAGCTATGTTCGCAAGGTATCTCAGCTTTTCTTCATTCGTTCCTTTAGGATATAAATTCCCCATTGTTTTGTAAAACTTTTTCATAAAGTTGGGAACCCATGCATTTCCATCACTGCTTGCTTTATAAATAACATCGTAAGTTTTAATGACTTTCGGATCATCCAGCTCAACCCTAAACTTCTCACCCTGCTTGCTGTTTACATAATCAAGCCTTTGGTCAAATTCTTTTTTAGTCTCTCCCTTATAAGATATATCACGATAATTTTCAAATACATCCAATGCAGGTTTTCCTTGTAGGTACTCAGTTTTTAATCCCAACCCTGCCTGAATAGGAAAGTCTTGATCCGGCATCGTAGACCAGTTCTCATATAGGGTTATAATTTTAGGAGCATTAATTCCTTTGAGTGAAAGGATGTCCATAACTACTTCTGTAGAAGCCTCTCTCTTACTCTCATCAGATTTACTTTTATCACGATACAGTTCTAATGCATGACCACTATGAACTATTAATGATTCTATCTTACTCATTGCCGGAGAAGCATGAAACTTTTCCCCCCAAGGCTTTTTAAGATACATAGCTTTTCCTGCTTCTGCCACCTGATGAAACCCAGGAACACCTGAAGCTGTCATCCCTATAGCTACATCCACCACCTGTTCGTTCTCTTCAGCACTATCACTAGATATTCTAAATCCATTATTCATATAACTAAAAACCAATGAATTTGCAACAGTAACTATAGCATACCCCTTTATATGATTTAATGCAGCCCTGTAATCTTTCTTTCCAGTAGCCCTTTCAGCAGCCCTACGATGATACATCGCTGCCAGCCTAAGCTGATGCTGAGAAGAGGTAAACATAAATGCTGCCCTTGTTGCAGGATTAGCAACCCTAGCATAAGCCTGATTGGACTTCCTCGTAGTCTGCTGAGTGCTTTCAGCTAAAGACTCCCAATCTTTTAGTGTCTGCTTAAAACTCTCATCAGGATTGCCATCTCTGAACTTTTTAATATCCTTCTTTGTTAAATTTCTTCCTGCCAATTCCTTATACCTTATTTTAAAATACGCAGAGCCTCCGACAGTGACAGGCATCCTATCAGCTAATCCGATCATTGACCCTCCAATAAAGTCATTAAACTCAACAGCCCTCCTACTATAAGGCTTTATGTTTTCCTGCTTAAACTTATGATACAAGTCTAAAAATTTCTTACTATCCCCATCGGTAAATTTAAACCCAGCTTTCTGAATATCAAAGTCTGAGCTAAGTATAGTACCCCTGCCTTCTTTTCTTAACTTAACAAGGGATGAGTTATCCAATACATCGAAAATTTCTGAACCAACAGTACTTATATCTTTTCCAGCAACCTTACCTGCCTTACTTGCAGTGACCTCTGCTGCTATCAGTGGAACGTCTTTTGTAAAAACTGCAGACTGTTTAGGATCAAGAGATGAAAGCCAATACATTGTTGAAACAAGCTGTTTTGCCGGAACCATTGGACCGTAATAAAGTGCACCCTTCTGAACACCCCTAGCCACACGATCAACGATACCACCTATCTGAACATTAGCATTCCCTGTCAGGTTATTTAAGTAAAACTTCCACATTTCAGCATACCTGTTACCATAACGATTCTTAATACCCGTTCTTACTTCAGGATTACCAAACACAGAATTCCACTTCTTAAATGTTTTAGCAAAAGAAGTGTAGTCAATCATCTCATTAACATAATCATTGTAAAGCTTGAAAACATCAATATAGTCATATGTACCAATAGCACCTTTCCTTTGGTTAAAGTGATCACCCATTGCTGTAGGACGGTCAAATTTATCACCTTTCACACTAACCTCGTCAGCTACCATTTTTTTCCTGGACGTTGGCATAAAGTTCTCATTAACCATCATTGACACACCATTCAAGGGCTGATATATGGCATCTGCCTTCCCACCCCAATAAGGAACTTTATCTTGCATCTTGTCAATAACTGCTATTCCCTTTTCTCCAACATATTCCTCTAACCTTTTTACTGTTTCCTCAGTAAATCCCATACCTTTCTGTCTTCCACTAGATTTATCAATAGGCATAAAGAAGCTTTCGTGAGTAGAAGGATCTCTTAACTGAAAGAGAATCCCCATAGCCTCTACTTTTGATGCTTTTATTTTCTCTGTAGTACCATCAGCATTCACCACTTCAGCATCGGTTGTTTTCCTATCATAAAGCTTCTGCATATTACGATCACGAATAGCTTTCGTCTTTCCAAACATCTTTCCTATACCATCACCCCATGCCACGTGCTCCCTTCGTAAAGTCTCCTGCGTAGTCTCTGCCTGCATAATACCATCTTCACCTTCATGGAATCTTCTATTTAAAGGGTCAGTCCACAACGTTCTTCCCTTTTTAGCAGTACCAAGTTCTACACCCATCCAACCAAGCCATGCACGAGTATGAAACATATTAGCATAAAAATCCATACCTGGATTTCTTCTATTCCTTTTAGGATTAGCTGCCCTAAAATATTCACCTCCGACAGCTTTCTTTACCTCTTTAATAGACTCATCCCTAAACTTAATATGCTCCTTCTCTCTCTCTATACGAGCCTCAGCATCTTTAGTCTTACCTTCTTTTATTGTTCTTTTGATGTTCCCAAGTGTATTCTCAAGACCTTTAGAATCCAGATCATACATATCACGCATATCTCTCAATGCAATATCTTCATATATAAATTTACCAACATCCTTAGCACTTGCTTCTCTTATCTTTTTATCTATAGCATCCTTCCGATTATCAAGGTATTCAAAAAAGTCATCTTCATACTGTCTCTTCGCCTCCATCTCAGCTTGCTCCTTAGTGTAACCATATTCTTCTAAATCTTTAGCTGTAGAGCGTTCACCCTCCTTTAAGGATTTGAACTCGTTAAGAATACTTGTAGCACTCCTCACATAACCGGAAATTTCAGAAGTCTTTACTCCCTTTTTGGTGGAAAGTTTATACTTTTTTATTTCTTTTTTAATACCAGTTAAAGCTTTCACTACAGCAGAAGCTTCCTTTTCTATAATATTCAGTTTAGCTTCTTTTGCCAGAACATCTTCGTGCTTCTTCTCGGCACTCTCTATTACATCAAATGCTTCTTTTAAATATTCGTTTAATGTTTTTTTAGTAAGTGGCTCACCTTTAGCACCTCTTTTTTTAGGTTGTCCGGCAATGTCTTTTACTATATTTAGGATTTTATTGTAGTCTGTTTTGGTGAAAATGTCTTTATTCTTTTTGATATGAGAGATGACTTCTTTGACATATTTCCCAATATCTTTCTGGCCTTCCTGGATACCGGAGATTTTTTCCCTTAACCCATCGACCTTTTTCAGCACATCTCTTCTTCTTTTTTGCTCTCCGACAAGCTCTGTCAGCGTTTCCTTATACTGGTCTACGTGCTCAGGAGTGATACCATATTTAGAAACATCACCTTTTACCTTTTTTAGAATCTGTTCGGCAGAGAGGTGGCCCTTCATTACATAACCTTCGATAATATCTTTTATAGCATCATAGACATCTTTTATTTTTAGTGGGTTAGGTTCTCCCTCGGCAACAGCAAATTTTCTGGCCTTGGAGAGATCAGCAAGTTTGTTGAAGCCAGAAGCAATCTTGTCATCAGCTTTTTTCTTTTTCCCCTCTACACGAATCTCTTCCATCCTATTGTTAAAAGCTCTGTCTACAGGAACTTTCCTTTCAGCCTGTAAGGTTTGGAGGTCTTCTATAGTCTTGGCATCTTTAAGTAACTGTTCGGGAGTCTTAGGAGTTTCTTTTTGTTTTGTTAATTTTTTCTCAATCTCCTTTATAGTTATACCCCTCTCCTTTTCAACCTTTGGTTTTTCAGCTTTAGGCTTTTCGGTTTTTGGCTTCTCAATCTCCTTTATAGTTATACCCCTCTCCTTTTCAACCTTTGGTTTTTCAGCTTTAGGTTTTTCAGTTTTCGGTTGCTCAACTTTAGGTTTTGGTTTTAATTCTGGTATCGCTGCAGTCTCAGGAAATAGATCAGTTCCATCCTTAACACCTTTACGAGTTTCCTGTCTTGCGTTTACTTTGTCAATAAACTCACGACCTTCTTCTGTTATTTTATAAGAGTTATTTGAAGAATTATATTCCACATAACCTTTATCCTCTAATTTATCGAGTGTCTTACCAGTCAATGACTCAGGTTCTTCGACGAAAACTTCATCAGTTTTACGAAATTTTGAATCCAACATTGAAGACTCCATCTTTCCCAAGTCTCCATGAGATTTCTCACGAACTTCTTCTAAGGACTTTGCCCTGGAAACACTGACTTTCTTTTCAGGAGTTATTTCTTTTGGCTTGACTTCTGGCTTTACAGCTACCTCTTCTTTTACCTCAACCTTTTTCTCTTCAGGCTTCACCTCAACTTCTTTTTTTACCTCGACAGGTTTGACTTCAGCCTCAACTTCTTTTTCTACAGGTTTCTCTACAGCCTTTTTAGTTTCTTTAACGGGTCCAGCTTCTCCTTCAGTAGTAACCTTCCTTACAATATCATAAAATTTAGTCACCTCCTTAGCCTGATCTGGCGTTCTCTGAGAAGGAATTGTTTCAAGACCTGCATCCAATAACTTTCTATCAAGCCCTGTACGATTAACCTCATTAAGAACATCCATATCCTGATCGCTACTAAGCTTTCTTAAATTAGCTCTATTCTGGTTATCCATAGCTATCTGAGTAAGAGCGAATGCATCTTTCTTAGCCATAACTCCATCCTCACCATAAGACTTCACATCCACCAACTCACCCTTAGAATCATAAACAGCAACACCATATTCTCCATCAGTTTCTTTTACTTCTACTTTAGCAATATCAGCATCCACATTCACACGAATACCTTCCAGTCCCCATAATATCTTTTCTTTTGTAGCTAATGGAATTTTAGGATCAGCAAGTTTACTCGCAAGGAGTTTTTTATCAGACCCTAGTTTAAAGAAAACATCATCTGTATTCTTTAATCCAAGAGCATCCAATTCAGCTTTATCGAATTGAGTTTTAAATATTCCTTTATTAGCATCTGATTTTCCTCGGAAAGATTCTGCTTTACCGAATAATTTACTAGGAGATATGTGTCCAGCTTTCAATGCTCCAAGTGTAGTAATAGAAGCTACAATTTCTTTCCATGTAATACTGCTAAGAGGCTGACCCCTTAATCCTTTATCTCCGGCAACAAATATAGCATTCTCCAATCCAAATGTTCCAACCTTCAATGCAGGATCGACAACATACTTATAAGCTTTCGCTGACATTGGAGCTGACATTGGAGCTGCCTTCATAGCCTGGGTAAAAAAATAAGAAGCAGAGCTAAGCACACCAAGACCTAATCCAAGAGCACCACCGATATAACCTTCATTAGCAACTTCACCCCACCTTATATCTTCCCAAGTTCTACCATCAGCCAACTGTCCTAGCAATTCTTTTCCTGCACTATAAGAACCCAAAGCAATAGAATTAGCACCAATACTCTTACCAACTACCTCAGACTTAGCAAGTGTCTTAGCTAATTGCTGTTGAACTTTTCTCTCAGCGACTTCCCTAGCAATACCTTTTCCAACTAATTTCTCAACAGATTTTGTCCCGTAATTTAGCAGACTCTTCTTTGTAAGTGACGTAACACCTTTTTTAGCAAACACCCCAACACCATATTTCATCGCACCTCTAACAGCAGTCTTTCCAGCAATACCACCGATACCACCAGTAACAATAAACGCTGGCATATCAAGTACTAAAGAGAAAATCCCAGCACCTACCTCATCCCAAAACTCAGGCTCATATTTATCCAAATCAAAAGCAGCCTCTCCCTGGATAATGTTTTGAGAGAGCCCTATAATACTTTCATTGTAACCTTTAGTGAACCAGTAGGGAAGGTCAGGATAGATTTGATCTTTTCTTGGTTCTTTTCTCTGCTCTTCTAATGCAATGCCTTCTTTTTCAACATTGTGACCAAGTTCCTGCATTGTATTTTGAATCTCTTTGGGATTTAACTGGAAGTCGGATGTAGTCTTTTTATCTTCTAAATATTGCGAAAACTGTTCCGGTGTATAATATTCTGTACCGATCTGAACAGGTTCGAAAACCTCTTTTTTTTTATCGGGAGGAACATCAAAACCTAACTTATCAAAATATTCAGAAACAAGGAAATCCTCAGATTTTTCTATCTCAGGAGTATCCATTTTTGTAGATGATTGTTTTGACGTAAGATCAGGCTTCATTAATTTAAGATCATCTTTTTTATCAGATTCACCATCAAGACTTAATCCATCAAAATAATCGGATATACCATCTTTCTTTTTATTTTTATCGTCAGGCATAATTATTTTTTAATCATATAAGTACCATCAGCTAACTTTATTATACTGCCACCTTTTTCTGAAGTTATCTTTAAAAATTCATCCACAGTCCCCTTGAATCCAACTCTATCCATTTCAACCTGCAAGCGATCAGGAGATATTATAGTTCCTATATATTCTGTCTTTTTCTCACCACCTTTATTACCAGTATGATCTATAAAACCATTTGTAGCCATATACTCGGCAGTCTTCTCGTCTGGCATTTTAATTACTGTCTTATTTTTCTTAGCATATTCCCAAGCTTTACCAGGAAACTTACCATCTGTTTGTCTCATATCAAGCCACTTACTGCCATCATGATCCAAAGTTGGGAAAACAACCCACTGACCATCAATATTCTCATGTACTAATAGATGTGAGGATTCTGGTGCATCCTTAAATGGAGTTTTGGCAGGATTTTTAAGTCTCTTAACCCAAGGAACATCTTTATTATCTTTTATAATACTATCCCTTGTTTTTTCCTGATCCGATTGCGGCTGATCCGATTGCGGCTGAACAGCTTCTTCTGGTTTATTCTTTGGCTGCTCATATACTATATTTTTAACAGGAGGTAAGTCATCAAGCCCCTGCAATTTAGGATATGCTGATTTTATTGTTGATATAGTTTGTCCCTCAAAAGGTTTAGCAACAGTCTTTAAATCCCCATCTACTTTTACATTCCCAACAATATAAGGAACATACTTAGCGTTTTTTGCTCTCTTTGAGATAGTGCTTGGAAGGAATGGCATTAACTTATTCTTACTGATCTGGAACTCAGCATCACTCACCAGAGTACCATTATACACAGGAAGATATTCTATACCTGAAACCTCTATATCGTATTCAGCACCTATTGGAATATCTTTCCCATCAAAAGAAATCATCCCATCACTAGGAAGAAGTATTTTTTTATTTTTTAAAGGAATGGTGGCTGCAATATTATATTTTACAGGAGAGAATTCACTCCTATCTTTATTCCATACATCTACAGTCCTCACATTCATCTCCGAAGTACCATTAGATAAGTCAACAACATCAGAAGTATCTCCACCAACAACCTCTATCTTCGGATCTGCCTTTCCTTTAATTGTACCAGCAGATTTATAAGAAGAAACTTTCTCATTTGTCTTAGATTCAACCCAATCAATAAATTGCTGCTTTGTTTTAAACCCTTCCTTTTGAAATGCCTTAGGCTGCAAGTCATAAGCTCTTGAAGCATCCTTAATAACCGCATCAACATCTTTCCTAGAAACATTAGCATAGAGTAATTTGTTACCAACCTGCTTTGTCCTTATATCTGAATTCTCATCAGCAGTAGACTTTAGGATATTATCGAGTACCGCATAAGCATCAATATCAGGAATTTTCTTAAATAAATTATAAATAGATCCTCTCTCAGTTACATCGGAAGCACCCCACTCATCAACCTTTTTTTGATCCACATCATAATCTTGAGGACTACTAGCGTACTTAGTCATGATGTCATGATAATCTGCCTGATCTTTCTTAGACTTATCCAAAGACCATTTCATACTATTAACTTTCTCATCAAGTTTAATCTGACCTTCCATATTTATATAACCATTACCTTCGGCTAACATACCCGTAGCTTCTTTTTTCAGCTCATCACGCATACCAGATAAAGCCATCCTGTCTTTTGATAACGTCCCAGCATAGGAAACATTCAAAAGATCACGAACCCTATCTTGCTGCTGTTTCTTATTTATATATTCTGACTTTTTAATTTCATTGATTCTGTCAAAATAATTAGTAGTAGCACGTCCTAACATTCCGATGTCAGGAGTTGGTACGTCTGATCTATAATTTATAACACTCATTTAGTTAAACTTTAAAGTTATAGTCAATAGATGGATCACTAAATACCTCACCACTACCATAAAAAGAATCACCACCATACGCTCCTTGATAATAAGAAGCAGTAGCATTAGGATCAAGAACATCTCCACCCTGCTCAAAATCATATCCTTCTATCTCAAAGCCACCACCATCATCACTACCACTATAACTAGAACCCTTCATAGCACCATAAGCACTTATTCCTGAAGATGCACCCTGAATAATACTACTAATCATAGATGACGTTCCAGCCATACGCTCCCTGCTACCAGCAACATCATACTCTTTTTCAAGCTTTTCAAGATCAGATTCAGCTAACCCGAAACCCCACATAGCATTAGCAAGCTCTTTTTGATTCTGAGCCTTAGCGATAGCATCCTGAATATCAACCTGTCGTATCTGTCCAAGAGTATTCTCCTGTGCCTGAGTGACAGCACCAAGAACACCTGAAGGAGTCGAAGCAGCATCTTTAATCTGGGAAATAGTCTCAGGTAACTGCCCTTGAATATTATCAACAATTTGTTCATATCCAGGTAAACCCATCTGGGCTAAAGACTTATGAATATCCAACGCCTCATAAGCGGATTGAGGCATATCAAAGTCAGTATCCTCAAGCTCTTGTGCTAATTGATTAGACTGATGCTTTCTTATAGCACCAGTAATTACTCCTATCGCTATCCCTGCTAATATTGGTATTGGCATATCTTATTATTTTTAAACAAATTTACAAATTTTTAACCACTCTTTACAGATGTCATGTACTTAACCCTTACTGAGAAAAGGTTCGACATATCTGTGTCAGGAGTTAATTTAATAATTAAAATATCACCTCTTAGCTCATCACCATTCACCAAATCTTCGTTATTTGGAATCAATCTATTAGTGACCATATTTTTTCCAAAAGGACTGTATAGTATTCCTTCCCTGTCCTGGAACCACTCTTTAGGGATTTTACTTTGTGTATCTCTTGTGTATGTTTTATTTTTAGGAATAAGAATATCCCCACTATCTTTTGCGTACCATATTCCGGCTGACTGAATCACAATAGCCCTAAATACTTTTACATTCAAAGGATCTTCGTTGATAACAAATTTAATGTAAGGCAATCTTTGTATTCCATATAAAAGTCCTTTAACAACGCTGTCATCATTGTGTATATAAGGAACACCATCCATAAAGGAATAAAGCTTCCCACCTACAGGAAGGTAATAATCAGGAGCATTGCCATTAGAATTTTTAAAACTAAAAAATCCTGTGAACCTATTGAGAACTTCATTAAATACAATGGTATAAGAATCATAAGTTGCAGGCTTTGGATAATTTTTCCCTTCAAATGTAAAATACACTAAATTATGTCTTCCATCGTAAGTTGAAAGGATACGATAAGAAGAATAATCTTCAAGCATACTTTTACAAATATCTCTTACCCAATCCTTAACCCTTAAATCAGAAATAGCAATCATCCCATTTGCTGCATCTCTGATAATGTGACCATTATTAACATCCACAAAATAAGCTACCCTATTATACACGACAACACTCTGAGGATCGACACAACCATAATAGTCCTGGCTTACATATTTCGTTCCAAGTACCTTACTTGAAGTAACAACTAAATTTTTACCATCCAAGTTAGCTTGTTCCAATCCATCCCTTCCAATATAAATGCTTGTAATTTTCCTAGACTGCCTCACCTTTAAAACATATCCAACTAAATCAAGTTCATTTACAGGCCCATATTTTTCTTCAATATTATCATAATTATCATACTCAACCCTATTAAGATTATTGATAAGAGTATTCTCAAACAACTTTCCACTATAACGAGCTGCAGCAATAAATCTTTTTAGTCCAGCCTCAGAAACATATAATGACGTTTTACCTATACTTATAGAGTCAGACTTCCAGTAATCAGAAATAAACGGAGATTCAACAGGATAAACAAAATCACCAAGCCTAGGTTTAACGTATGTATCCCCCGAAGGAATGTAGCCAACCCCTGCAGATGAAGTTGTCTGATCTGTCACATTCGTACCATGAACCCTGCTGCTTGTATAAGGATCATTTACAGGGAATCGTGGTCCAAACTCATAGTAAATTTCATTGTCTTCATTTGTTGCAGCATCACTAGGTCTGTAGACCTGAACAACAACAGTAGAATTAGGATCATGTTTAAAGTAAGAATCTATATCAAAATAGTTAACAACAATTTTTGATTCAAATATGCTACGAACCTTATTACCATCGGCATCATAAATATAGTCACCAGCATCATCTGACTCGTAACTAGATGTAGTGGCAGGATAATCCTCTGTTAAAACCTCAAAATCTAAATCATCCTGAAAGTAAGTGTATTTAGAACCAGCACCGGAATACCTAAAGTATAAAAACCTAATCCTGTCACCTTCCTTCCAACTATACGACTCGATATTAAGGTTGTTCTGAGAATCCAATGAAGACTTTATATCTTTATTTATGTTTATGAAAACCCTGGTCTTTTCAGTATTATAAGTAATATCCGAAGCTGTTACAAGTGTTGTTAGGAAATAACTAATAGAACTTCTAGCCAGTGCAAACTGGTACGATCCTGCATATAATGGTGGAATACTTTTTACCCTAAAACCAAGTTGGCTGTTATGAATAGCATCTAAAGTATATAATTTATTAGCTCGTATAAGCTCAGGAAACGTAGGATTATAAACCTTCGTAGCCTCACTCTTATGAACACCAATATTTCTTCCTGCCCTATCATAATAATTTACACCCACATTATGATATACACCAAACTTCATATTTTGAACAACATCAACTTCCTGAGAATATTCACCATTAGTATATGTTATCCAAACATTAGATCCCTGATTTATTCCTACAAAGAATTCATTATCTGGTGGTGAGTTTACAGAAATAAAAGTAAATCCGAGTTCTTCTTGACATTTTACAGCTAATATGTCTGCTACATCTGTAGCGTCATCTCCCACCTGTGAGATATATGAAACACGCTTAATTATAGCACCACTTGTAGTTCCCCATGAATAAGGATCTGGAAACGTATAGAATTTTAAATAATAAATAACATCTGGAACAACACTAAGAGGAATTGTTATCTGAATATGGAATCCAGGAGTACCGACAGGAAGTAAAACAACAGGGATTATTCCTGAATTAGCCTGGAAATCATTTGCATAATACTGAAACCACAAATCAATATCTAAATCAATTCGATCATACCCTTCGATATAATTCCACCACAACATCCTATTTCCCTCAATCAACTTTTGAGTAGCTGCTATCTGAGGAACGTAGTCGAATGGCCTTGCAACATCTGATTGAGCCAGAAAGTCACCAGG
>Ga0075121_1000981_pt1 | contig 18322 bp, 12 predicted proteins | sample AntAceMetag02UKG_FD_69793 | JGI IMG/M metagenome (GOLD analysis project Ga0075121, IMG submission 69793) | Saline lake microbial communities from Ace Lake, Antarctica - Antarctic Ace Lake Metagenome 02UKG | ecosystem: Environmental > Aquatic > Non-marine Saline and Alkaline > Saline | place... | reverse complement strand
ATTGATGACTGGTTCAAGAAAATTACTTTGTATGATAACAAAATGAAAAAGGCTGAGTGCTGGCAGGAAGGTAAGCGTAAATATCGGGTGGAACTGGAATTTGAGATGAATAAGTATTATGCTGACGGTCAGGGAAATGACAGCAAGGCAGAGATGAATGATCTGGTGGAAATCGTGATATTTGGTAATGCTTATGTGAAAGGTAAACAGGTAAAAAGACCAGTGTATCAGAAAAAGCACAGGTTAAATTCAGGAGAGCATAAATTGACTGTCTATACAAAGCGAAAGCCACAGGAGGCAAGTATAGATGGGATGTTTAAGCTGATAGATAAGAATATGCTGGATAATTCAGTTAAAGTGAAGATCATTGATGAATTAGATCAGGAAGATTTAGCTCAAGGAGATTTATAATGAAAAAGATCATTCTTTTATTGGTGCTGTGCAGTGCAGTTTTTTTAGTTGCTGATGATCAGTCAGATGAATTGTGGCAGAAAGCACAAGCCATCGCTGAAGTAAACTGGAGATGGGTAACAGGAGAGATGGAATTACGGGTATCTGGCCTTGATGATAATGGATCAGAGATGATGACCAGTTTATTGATATTCAGTTATGAGCAGGAAGATGGTGAGATAATTGGATATTATGATGGTGGAACTCGTTCAGGAAATCTGATACCGGAACATGATGAGATCGTGCAGATGTTCTTAAGCCAGGATATGAGTCCGGACAGCAGCTCGATTTTCTTTAATAATGCAGACTGGGGACTTGAAGTGACCAGGACTGGAGTGACTGATAAGGTCTTAAAACAAAACTGTGCAGAATTTACTTTCAGTGGGGAAAGACCGGGTGAAGACGGAAAGCCAATTCCCATGGAAGGAAAAGTGTGGCTTGATCTGGAAACCGGAGTGCCGGTATTTATGGAGTCAACTATGTATCCTTCGGTGGAGATGAAGGCAAGATCAGATAATAAGATCACATATCAGTATAAAAAAGATAAACTCACGTTAAAAAAGCTTGAGACAATAACTTCTATGGAAGCAATGGGACAAAAAGTGAAGATGAAAACCGTAGCTAAATTTAAGAAATACTGGTGGTTTGAATCTGAGTAATATAAATACAAGATAGGCATACCTCCGAGATATTTAATTTATGCCTATTAGTGGACTTGCCCCATTTCGGGAATACCTTTAGAGGGGCAAGTCCTGATTATCTAACTAATAAGAAAGACATTATTTGAGTAATATCATTTTTCCGAATTCTTCTAATTGACCTGCTGTTATCTTATAATGATAAATTCCGCTGGGAAGCTGATCCCCCTGGTCGTTTGTACCGTTCCAGAGTTGGTAATTTTCTCCTGAGGACAGGAAACCACGAAAGAGTCTCCTTACCTTTTCACCTTTGGCATTATAAATATCCAGTGAGATAACAGTTGAATAGGGAAGAGTAAACGATATCGTTGTTTCCGGGTTGAAAGGATTTGGATAATTGGAAGTTGCTATCTCTATATTAGTGATCAGATCGGGTTCAATTTCTGTGAGATAATCTGTCAGCAGATATAATCCACTATCTGTGCAGGCGATAATATTGATGCAGTCAATCAGTGGATGCCAGGATATTTGGTTGATCTGGAAGCAGGGGAGTCCTTCATTCATGTATTCGAGTTCCGATATATCCTCATACCAGCAGGCTATACCCTGTTCCATAGTTTGAGGAACTTCCCAGCCGACAAAGAGGTTATCATTTTCGTCAAAACCAGCGCTGCTCATATTTACTGACCAGAATTCCACTTCCCAGTTCATACCATAATCCCCGGAACTATATAAACCAGAAGACCAGGATTGATCAGGGAAAATGCCATAGAATGTACCAGAAGGGGAAACTACCAGATCAGAGAGATTTTGCATGGTATTACTTTCGTTCCAGCTATTGCCGGCATCTGATGAGTAATAGATATTACCGCTGGTGCTGACTACATAATGTTCCTGATAAGCTTCCATATCCAGGCATTGTATATTATCGAAGAAGGAGACATTTTCCCAGTTAAATCCATCATGTGAGGAATAAAGCCCATCTTCACCTCCGGCATAGTAACTTGTATCTGCCGGACAATAGGTAATAAAGCGGGGATTCAGCATCCAGTGCAGGATATTGAATTCGTGATTAATAAAATTGAAGCCATAAATCCCATCAGAATATGAACCATCTCCCATAACAGCAATAATATCGGCAGTTGCTGCCATCACGGTTTCCACATCCCAGACCGGCAGATCATAATAGGAATATTCTATCCATTCATCACCTTCATTTACGAGGATACCATTTTCTTCGCAGATAATTTCATAAGCTACACCACCACCAAATACATAAAAATTATAAGTTTCAATGTCAGCAGGACCTATTTCACTCCAGAAATAAGCCAGACAAATTACCGGGATAAAAAGGGTAATAACAAACGCGATAAGAATTTTTTTGTTTTGCATCACAAGACCTCCAAAATTTTCCCCTCAGAAAGTTGTTCTCATACAGCTTATTAATAAAATTACAATGTCAAGATGCGATATTGACTATCAATTTGTCAAATATTAATGATGCCTATCTACGCATCCCCCCGAAATTAAAATATTTTCTTCTGCTAAGTTAGATGTGCACCGCCGCAGCTTTAGCAGCGTAAGCGAAGGATGGACTTCCAGAGTACCGCTGATGAAGATGACTTATGGAGTACAAAAATTCTTAAGTTCCCGATAAACGGGACCTTCGCATCTAAACTCAATATTTTTATTTTAGCAATATCATTTTCCCATATTTTTCCATTTGAACTGCAGTAATTTTATAATGATAGATGCCGCTTGGAAGCTGATCTCCCTGGTCGCTTTTGCCGTTCCAGAGCAGTGAATTTTCTCCTGAGGGCAGGAAACCACGGAAGAGTTTCTTTACCTTTTCGCCTCTGCCATTATAAATGTTCAGAGAAATATCAGTTGAATAGGGAAGAGTAAAAGAAATACATGTTTCCGGATTAAAGGGATTAGGGAAATTGTGTGCAGTAATATTTGAAGGAGTGATATGATCGGGAGAAATATCGGTTTCATATCCTGTGATCATATAAAGTCCTTCATCAGTGCAGGCAATTCTATTCAGACAATTGATCAGGGGATTCCAGGTAATATTATTGATCTGCATACAGCCAAGCCCTTCATTCATGTATTCCAGTTCCCCGATATCAGAATGCCACATTGCAAACCCTTGTGGATTGCCATTAGGTACATTCCAGCCAGTAAATAAGAATCCTGGTCCATCCCAGCTTACACAGGTCATATACATATCCCAGAATTCCACAGTCCAGGTCTCGCCAAAATCAATTGATTTCCATAAACCAGAAGAATAGGAATTATTGGGGAAAATACCATAAAATTCACCGGATTCAGTAACATCAAGATCGCTAAGTAGAAGATATGGACCATTTGTATTCCAGGTGTAACCAGCATCATTGGAATAATGCACCTGATCATCTGTGGAGACTACATAGTTTTGTTCATATACCGCCATAGCCAGGCAATCCATATCATTGAAACCCTCAACACTTTGCCAGTTCAATCCATCAGGTGATTTAAAGAGTCCTTCCTCTCCACCAGCATAATAATGAGAATCAGCGGGACAGTAGTTGATAAAATGGGGATATTGGAGCCATTGCAGGATATTGAACTCATAATTTGAGAAATTGAAGCCATATATCCCATCAGAATCTGTACCATCTCCCATCACAACAATAATATCAGCAGTTGCTGCCATTACTGTTTCCACATCCCAGACAGGTAGATTTCCATAGGAATACTCCGTCCAATCACCACCTTCATTTACGAGGATACCATTTTCTTCGCAGATAATTTCATAAGCTACGCCACCACCAAATAAATAATAGTCATAAGTTTCAACATCAGCAGAACCTATTTGTGTCCATAAATAAGCCTGACAGATTACCGGGATAAAAAGGGTAACAACAAACGCGATAAAGAGTTTTTTGTTTTGCATCACAAAACCTCCAATATTTTCCCCCGAAAATTATTCTCATACAGCTTATTAAAAAGTCGCAATGTCAAAATGCGATATTGGCTAACAAATTGTCAAATAATTCACGCATCCCCCCGAAAGAGACTGTTCAATCTTTGTTATTGATTTATCCCTGAAAGGGATTCACAATAATAGCCCCAGGTCGGCACGAAGTGACTACCTGGGGTTTATGATATAATAAGACACCCCTCCCCCAAACACCGGCTACGCAGGTGTTTGGGGGAGGGGAAGTGGTGGTGGGTATATTTTACCCCAGGTAGTTGAAATACAACAACCTGGGGCTATTATAGTTATTCCCCTTCAGAGAATATGTCAATTTCAGAAAAATTGACAAATATGATGCATATGTGCACTTTTATGTTGCAAAAATTGAAAACCTGCAACGATATCAATTACTTAGGTTGAACAGTCTCCCCCGAAATAAAATTGCTTAGGTGTAAAATAGAGATAAGGAGAGATATTTAGAGATTTTATCAATCCGCGAGCAGAATTAGAGTTGACGAATTGCTGGGAAAATCAATATCATGCCAGAAAATTGTAATGGAGTAGATATTGTATGGATAGCATAATTCGCAGATTCCCACCGGATGAAAGGTTCACAAAAAATATCATGGCTGTGCAGGAGATACCTGCCAAAGTGGGAGAATACTGCGAAATCCCATCCCAATTATCAGATACAATTAAAGATATTTTGGCTGACAGCAATATCAATAAACTATATAGTCATCAAGGTGAAGCGATCAGTCAGGCACTGGCCGGCAATCATCTGGCTATTGCCACTGGAGTTGCAAGCGGGAAAAGCCTATGCTATCAATTGCCGGTATTAGATAGCTGGCTGCGAGATAAGGAATCCCGCAGTATGTTCCTGTATCCCACTAAGGCTCTGGCTCAGGATCAAAAGCGTGAATTGGCAGACCTTTTGAGCAGACTGATGGAGATAAGCGGTCAATCCTGTGGCGGGATTGGCATATATGATGGTGACACGCCTACAAGCCAGCGGAAAATGATCTCTCAAAGGTCAAATTTCATTTTTACAAATCCTGATATGCTGCATCTGGGGATAATGCCTCATCACACCCGCTGGGCAAAGTTTTTTAGTAACTTGCGCTATGTGATAATTGACGAAGTGCACACCTATCGAGGAATATTTGGTTCGCATTTCACAAATGTGATCCGCAGATTAAAAAGAATAGCTGCATTTTATGGCTCGCATCCGCAATTTATCTGCACTTCTGCCACTTTGGCAAATACCAGTAAATTCATCACAAAGCTGATAGAAGAAGATGTGCAGGTGATTGATAAGGACGGTTCACCACAAGGCAGAAAGTCTTATGTATTATACAATCCACCCTTGGTCAATCGGGAGCTTGCCATTCGCCGATCTGCTATGCTGGAAACAATTGCTCTGGGAGAATATTTTACTGAAACAGATCAGCAGAGCATTATTTTTGCTCACACCCGCAGAATGGTAGAGCTGATAGTTAGCTATCTGCAGCGTAATCTAAAAAATCCTGACAATGTACTGGGCTATCGCAGCGGATATTTGGCAAAGCAGCGTCGCGAGATAGAATCCGAAATGAAGGCTGGTGATATCAACACAGTGGTTGCCACAAGTGCTCTGGAACTTGGTATTGATGTAGGTGGACTGGATGTGATAGTAATCAATGGCTATCCGGGCAGTATTGCTTCCACGCTGCAGCAGTGGGGTAGAGCCGGAAGGACGGGGGATGATTCTCTGGGAATACTTGTAGCAGGATCAGATCTGATAGATCAATACCTGGTGAAGCATCCTGAATATCTATTTAAAGGCATTCCCGAGCAGGCTCTTATTAACCCAGATAATCCTTTCATTCTGCTGCATCAATTAGAATGTGCCCTGTTTGAAAAGCCATTTCGCAGTGGGGAAGGTTTTGGAGCACTCAATGGAGCAGAAACGGATCAATATCTTGATCTTTTGCAAAAATATGGCAAAGTGCATCGATCAGGTGATAAATATCTCTGGAAATCAGATACATATCCAGCCAGCAGTATCTCACTCAGAACAACCGGCAGTGGTGAATATCTACTGCAATGTGAAGGTCTGGTGATCGGCAAAGTTGATGAAGCCAGTGCCTACTGGATGGTTCATCCTCAGGCAGTCTATATTCATAATGGCCAGTCATATCTGGTAAAGGAACTTGATTTTGAAAAACATCTAGCGATATTGGATAATCAACCACTTGATTATTATACCCAGTCTATCAGCAGAACTGATTATGAGCTGCTGCAGGAAACTGGCAGAGATAAGGAAAAGGGAGCTGATAAATATCAGGGTCAGGTGCGTGTGGAACGCCAGGTGACAGGATTTAAGCGCATCAAATGGGGCAGCCAGGAAATACTTGATCAAGCTCCTTTGGATATGCCTGTCACAGAGATGGTCACTATGGCATACTGGTTTAGCCCCACTGATGAGACTATAGAAAAATTAAAAGAATCGGGGAATTGGAATAATACTCCCAATCAATATGGTGCCGCCTGGAAGAAACTAAGTGAAAAAGTAAGATCGCGAGATGGATTTGCCTGTCAGAATTGCGGCATTACAGAAACTGATAAAGCTTTTCATGTGCATCATAAGATACCATTTAAACAGTTCGTAAACCGTTATGAAGCTAATAGAGAAAGTAATCTGATCACCCTCTGTCCAACCTGTCACCTCCTGGCAGAACAGGAAGCTTATGTGCAAAGCAGTCTGGCAGGACTGGGCTGGCTTTTGCAGAATATAGCCCCGTTACATCTGATGTGTGACCGCTCAGATATCAGGGTGGATGTGCAGCAGCAGAGCAATCTGGCTGAAGGCAGACCGGCAGTGATATTTCATGATACAGTCCCCGGTGGGATTGGACTTTCCACCCGAATTTATTCACAACACAAAAAGATCCTGGCACAGGCACTGGATATTGTCAATAGCTGCGAATGCTCAGCAGGCTGTCCTGCCTGTACTGGTCCCGTGGCAGAAAGTGGGGAAGGAGCCAAGGCGAAAGTTAAAGAATTACTCAAATATCTGGTGCAGACTGATGTTTGATCTGGAAAAGATCCTTAAAGATACTTTAAAAGATAAGCGGATCAATTCCATTAAGGATGAGGACGCCAGGGAACTATCTGAAATCTTACCCGGAGAATATCTCAATAAATCAAAAACAGTGTATCGGGCGGAATTTATCTATCGATTACCTTTAAGCTACGGAACCAGAGAATTAAGCAGATTTGACATCCCTGAAGTTATTTTAAGCTGGGCTGGGATGGATAATCCAGTGCAGATCAATAATCTTTTGTTTTATGATACGGAGACTACTGGTTTAAGCGGAGGAGTAGGCACCTGGGCATTTCTTACCGGAATCGGCAGATTTGAAAGTGACCAGTTCATAGTCAGGCAATACTTCATGCTTGATCCTGGCAGTGAAGATGAATATCTTAGTGAACTGGCAAAGGAGTTTACTGAAGATATAATTCCAGTTTCTTTCAATGGACGGAGCTATGATTCCAACCTGCTGAATTCCCGCTGCATTATGAATGAAATGAAGCCCTTTCTGATCAATCAGAAGGATATAGACCTTTTATACCTGGCTCGCAGATTATGGCGCAAGGAATTAGGCAGATGCAATCTGGGTTACCTCGAGGAGCAGCTATTGGGAATAGCTCGTGATCCAGCAGATGACCTTCCCTCAGAAGATATTCCTGAATTGTATTTTGAGTATCTGGAAACCGGCAATGCTGAGTTGATGCACAAAGTTTTTAAGCACAATGTAAGCGATATATTATCTATGCCGGTATTATTTGCCTTGATCGTAGAAGTGATAAATTCCGAGGATCCCCAGAGTATTGATCATTCAGCACTGGCACGCTTATATCGTGATCTGGGATATGAAAAAGAAGCTGAAGCATGCTTTAAAAAAGGTCTCACAGGTAATAATACCGTTATCTGTCGCGCCCAGCTTTCGTTTCTTTATAAAAGGCAAAATAGACTGCCCGAAGCAATTGCTCTCTGGCAGGCAGCAGCAGAATCAGAAATATATGCGCTTATTGAACTGGCAAAACACGCAGAGCACAAAGTTAAAGATTTTCAGAGTGCTCTTAACTGGACACAGCAGGCAATGAAACTGGCTTATGAGAATGAGTTCGTGGATGGCAGGCAGATTTTTGAATTGCAAAAACGGCTAAACAGAATAAAACAAAAAATAGAGCGAAGCATTGATAATTAAACCAGAGATCAAGGTAAGCGTAAGATCGCTGATAGAATTTTATTACCGACAGGGTGATCTTGACCTGGTAACTTATGTGAGCAATAGTCGTATGCTGCAGGGTACCCGTGCACATCAGAAATTGCAGAAAAGCAGACCTCCTGATTACGAATCTGAGATAACACTTTCCTATCTACGAGAATCGGATGATTTCAATTTACTTATTCGCGGCAGAATGGATGGATTATATCGCAGGGAAGCTGGCATAATTCTGGAAGAGATAAAGTCTATCACCAAGGACCCTGATCTGATTGGAGAGCAAAGCTTTCTGCATTGGTGGGGACAGGCAAAAATTTATGCTGCTATCTTTTGCCAGCAGGAATCTCTGGAAAATATCGATATCCAGCTTGCCCTCTATCATTTGGATAAAAAGAAAGAAACTATTTTAAAAGAGAGTTTCACCGCACTGGAGCTGGAATTATTCCTGGAGCAGGTAATTGCCAAATATCATCACTGGGCAGCAAGACTCTCTGCCCGTCAGCAGCAGCGGGATATATCGCTTGAAAAACTGGAATTCCCATATTCATCATACCGCAAAGGGCAGCGGCAGATGGCAGTGCAGGTTTATAACGCTATCCGCGAGCAAGGTCAGCTTCTGGTGCAAGCTCCCACAGGCATTGGCAAGACTATGGCAGCAATATTTCCTGCCTTTAAAGCTATTGGAACCGGGCTGGTGGACCGCATCTTTTATCTGACTGCCAGAACTACCGGCAAGAATATAGCTGCTCAAACGGCTGAGATTTTAGTAAGTAGCGGCTTGGATTGCCGGGCACTCGTTCTCACTTCCAAAGAACGCATCTGCTTTAATCCCGAAAAAGCCTGTCATCCTGATGATTGCCAGTATGCCAAAGGTTTCTATGACCGTCTGGGAGATGCCATAGATGAGGCGTTTCCTCTCAAAGTATATCATCGATCTACTATTGAATCTCTGTGCCATAAGCATCGCATCTGTCCCTTTGAATTCTCGCTGGATGTTGCTTTATGGTGCGACCTGATCATTTGTGATTATAATTATGCCTTTGATCCCCGGGTTTATCTGCGCAGGTTCTTTGAAAATATCGATGAACGCTATACTTTTCTGGTAGATGAAGCACATAACCTGGTTGATAGAGCTCGGGAGATGTTTTCCAGGGAACTTCTCAAAAGCCAGACCCTTGCTATCAGGCGCAAGATCAAAGATAGACTTCCAGAAATTTATAAGATGGTCAGTAAATTAAATAGTGTTTCCCTGCAATACAAAAAAGAGATGGAATCTGATGAAGAACACACTCTGGATAAACCAGATGCTTTAGAACTGCCTGCTCGCAAATTCATTAAAGCAACTGATAAATGGTTAGCCCAAAATCATCAGACAGCTTATCGCTCTGAACTTCTTGAGTATTATTTTGAAGTAAATGCCTTCCTCTGGGGCTTGGAAAATTACACCAGCAGCTATCGCACCCTTTTTCAGCGAGCCAGATCTGAGCTTGCCATCAAACTTTTTTGTCTTGATCCTGCCATTTCACTTGCAGAATGCCTTGATCGCTGCAAAAGCGTGGTCTTTTTTTCAGCTACTCTCACCCCTTTCAATTATTATCAGGAACTCTTTGGCTGCCACCCGGAAGCAAAAAGTCTTAATCTACCTTCACCATTCCCAGCTCAAAATCTTACCATATCAAGATCAAGAATTCAAACCAGATATCGCAGCAGAACTATCACAATGGGACATTTGGCAACAGCTATCACTGATTTCCTCAATCAGCAAAAAGGAAACGCTTTGATATTTTTCCCCAGCTACCGTTATTTACAGGACGCCCTGGAGATTATCCAGCAGAAAGAGATTACGCATCAATTACTTATTCAGCGATCCGGGATGACAGAACCCCAGCGTGACGAGTTTCTGGCAGAATTTCAGAAAGCTGACACGCTTACTGCCGGTTTTGCCGTGATGGGAGGAGTTTTTGGCGAAGGCATTGATCTGGTGGGAGATTATCTCACCGCTGCCGTGATCGTGGGAGTAGGACTGCCCGGGATCGATCTCCAGCGGGAATTGATCCGCAATTATTATGAAGATCGCAGCAAGGGCTATGATTATGCCTACACTTTTCCAGGGTTCACGCGGGTTTTGCAGGCAGCCGGCAGAGTTATCCGCACAGAAAAAGATATTGGCAGCGTCCTCCTTATAGATGACCGTTTTTTCACCATGCGCTACCGCCAGCTCTTCCCAAAATGGTGGCAAATCACTCAATAAAAAACTCTTTCCATAATTGTTTCCCCGAAAAATCACTCAAAGTTCATAAAATTCATCTTGTCCATTTCGTCCGCTATGTCCTCTTCGTCCATTCCCCAAATATCTCCCAGCGATAGACCACAACCAGAGAACCTAAACTGCGAACGGCATGAAGATGTAATCGCAAGTAAATAAATGAATTGACAGAGAAATAATTTTACAGGAAAAAAGGATTCAATGACAGATAGGGGGAATATATGATTGATAATAATGAAAAACAATTAGTTAGACAGTATTATGTAGAAAGTGGAATATTAGAAATTGCAACAGGTTTGACAGCCTTTTTGGGGAGTGCAATGGTATATTGTGGAGTAGTTATCTGGCTTGGCGTGTATTTCATGATGATATTATCTATAACTGTATTACATAAGGCAATTGTGCTAAAGCATATAGAGCAGAGTGAATTAGAGCTATTGCTTTCTCATAAAAAGGCTATAGAACCACGAATAGTTGTAAATTTCTTTATATATATAATCCTTGGGGGACTGCTGATTCTTTTACAGCCCAGGTTGATAGAAAATCCAGATAGATGGCTACTGAACATTTTAAATCATTTACCATGGGCATTTGTTACGATTGGTATTGCCTTATCTGGAATAATTTACTATAAACTGGATCAGGTACTTTATATTCTGGTAATAATATTTGCTGTTTGTGTATTAGAAATAGCCTTCGATATTCCTCAAGCGTTGTTAACTATGTGTCTTGTTATAGGATTTTTTGGATTATTAAAAGGGCTACAAAAGTTAATCCGTTTCTTGAAACACAATCCACGAAAAAGAAAGCGTAATGATAATATAATGTTTAAGGAATAGAGAAAGATAATATTTGCAGGGACAAAGAGACTGTTCAATGCAGTAATTGATATTATTGCATGTTTTCAATTTTTGTAGCATAAAAGTGCACATATTCTGAATGATGTGGGTAGATACTGAAATTGACCTTTCTAAGCCCTTGCGCATGGTCGATAGACCTCCGAAATGGTTGACCTTTCTGACCAAGAGATTCTCATTGCTAACTGGCTTATTTATCGATATTTATAAACTTCTATCCTCTGACCAACCATTGCGAAGGGATCAGCCTATGCGTTGCTCCGGCTCGACAAGCCATTCGTAAGGTATTGACTGGTGGGAATTGAACAGTCTCAGTTTGAACTTCTGCTAAAATATGAAATTTGAGTTGACATCAGAACGATTATTTTTATGATAATATCAAATCGACTTTAAGAAAGAGGTGCAGAATGGAAAAATTTATTGTATATGCCAGAGAACTTTATGACGGTAAGAAACTGCTGAAAGATGTTTATATCACTATCGAAGATAATATGATCTTGAGTGTAGATCAGGAAGAGAAGGAGTTTGATGCGGAGGGGATAGTTACTCCAGCGATAATTGATGCACATTCACATATCGGGATGGATCGTGAAGGCGAGCCCTGGCAGGAAGCTGAACTGAATGATCATATAGACCAGATAATGCCCTTATCTGACCCTCTGAATAGTATTTATTATGATGACAGGGCATTTCAGGATGCAGTGGATTTTGGTGTGTTATATAGCTGCCTGGTGCCGGGAAGCGGGAATCTGATCGGAGGTAAAGCACAGATCATCAGGAATTTTGCTGATAATGTGGGTGGTGCATTGCTAAAAACTTATGGTTACAAGATGGCCCTGGGCTTTAATCCGCGCTCAACCACAGATTGGAAAGGAACCAGAAATAATACCCGGATGGGTGCTTATGCCCTTTTGGAAAACAAACTGGATGAACTGCTGATAAAGCGTGATAAAGCAGAAGTTACCAAAAATAAAAAACTGCTGGATCTGGATAAAAAACTGAAAAAGAATGAGCTTGATAAAGCAGAATATGAAGAAGAACTTGATCTAGTGCTTCGGGAGATGGAGCTGGGTTTCACCCCGGAAGAAATTGCCTTATTAGATATAATGAGCGGTGAACCCACCGTGAAAGTCCATGTTCACAAGGAAGATGATATCTTATATCTGATCCATCTTAAAAACAAGTATGGCATCAAGGTAACTGCTGATCACACTTTGGATGTGTGGCATCAGGAGATTTATGACCTGCTGGCAGAAAACGATATTCCTGTAGTATTTGGACCAATCGGAGCTGTAGGTTATAAAGTGGAGCTGAAGCATGCTTATTACCAGAATACCGGTCTGCTGATGGAATCAAAAGCCCAGTTTGGTCTGATGACTGATCATCCGGTTATTCACACCTATTCACTGCGGGATTCCCTCAAATTCTTCCTGATCCAGGGGATGAGTCCTGAGCTGGCTATCGGGCTGATCACATATCAGAATGCCCGAATTCTGGGAATTGATGATGTTCTGGGTACTGTAGAAGCAGGTAAGTATGCCAGCCTGGTCGTCTGGGACAAAAATCCTCTTGATCTGTCAGCATTTCCTAAGCTCGTAATGGCAGAGGGTGTGATACTTAGAGATAACGGCTAATACTATACAAGTATATGTCCTATAACTCCTATATAAACCAATAAATTAGGCACCAAAGTGCCTTTCAGGTGGAAAAACAAAGCACGTACTGACATTTTATTGTGAGTATGTGCTTTGTTGTTTTGGGTTGAATCCACTGGATGTTATCTTATTTAATGACAAGAAAATGGTAAAAGATAAAAAAGAGTTTACAATAGAAAGATAAATGTACAAAATGCCGAAAGATATTAATAGGGAGAAATAGATGGCTAAAGCAGAAAGTTATCTTGTATTCCGGGAAGGGGAGCATCGCTTTGGATTGAGTTTATCCGAAGTTGAACGGATCGAAAAAGCAGTTGCTCTGGAAGAAGTAACAACTGGTGCAGAATTTGTGAAAGGGGTTTTTAACTATCATGGAGAATTACTGGCAGTAATAGATATTCGCAAGATTTTCCAGCTTCCTGCGCGAGAAAACAAATTAACTGATTTACTCATAATAGCGAGTACAAAAAAAGGCTTGCGATCTGGGCAGAAGCAGTAAAATTGAATTATGCCAGCATGGTATTAAAAACTCATGAGATTGCTTCACTTTTGTAAAAATTAGATGATCAGAATGGAAACAATATAATCGTTTCGTAATTTGGAGGTGTAATATTAAATCTGAACAGGATAAAATACCAAAGAAAAGGATACTCGTAGTAGAAGATAGTAAAACTCAGGCGATGAAGCTGGAGTATCTGCTTTTTAAAAACGGATATGAACCAATATTAGCCGATAGTGGGGAACAGGCAGTCGAGATGGTGAAGGAGAAAGAGCCTGATCTTATAATAAGTGATATCTTGATGCCGGCTATGAGTGGATATGAGTTCTGCAGGCAAATGAAAAGCTTCATTAAAACCCGTAACACACCTTTGATATTTTTGTCAGCTTTATCTGATACCCATGATATTCTCAAAGGGCTGGAATGCGGAGCCAGCAATTTCCTGACCAGGCCCTGCAATGATGAAACTCTGCTAAAAAATATTGAGCAGCAGTTATCAGTTAAAACTAAACCTGAGGGAGATGAGATCTATGAAGTAGTCAACCTTGAATTTGAGGGTAAGGAATACATTATATCGGCTTCAAAAAGTAAAATATTAGAAATTCTGGTGACAACTTACGAGACAGCGATCACTAAAAATGAAGATCTGGCAAAAGCTCAGGGAGAATTAAAGAACCTTAATCTGCAGCTGGAAGAACGGGTGAGGGAGAAAACAGCCCATTTGCAGACAGAGATCAAAGAACGGCAAAAGGCTGAGTCAGAATTATATAAGCTCTCTAATGTTGTGCATCAGGCAAAGAATATCATAGTGATCACTGATCTGGAGGGTAATATTGAATATGCAAATCCCCGCTTTACTGAGATAACCGGCTATACCCTGGCAGAAGCAATTGGCAAGAACCCGCGGATCTTAAAATCAGGGGAGCATGATGATGCATTCTACCAGAATGTTTGGGAAACAGTAATGGCTGGTAAAGAGTGGAAGGGTGAAATCATCAATAGAGCCAAAAATGGAGATTTGATCTGTGAATATGCCTCGATCTTTGATATCAGAGATTCTAATGGAACGGTGCGGAATCTGGCAAAAATTGCTGAAGATATCACGGAAAAAAAGAAGAATGAAGTTCAGATTGAAAGACTATATACCTCACTTCTGGAGGATATAGAGCTGGCTTCTTCGGTGCAGTCATATTTATTACCGGATTGGCTTGTGCATGAAAATAATATTTCCATAACCTCAGTATATTCTCCATCTGAAAAGGTTGGAGGTGATATTTTTGATATAATTCAAATCTCAGAAAGCCAGTATGTGGTCTATGTAGGTGATATTTCCGGGCATGGAGTTCAGGCAGCTTTGATCATGACAGCAGTTAAATCAACCATTAATATGCTGGTAAATATGGAAAAGAGTAATGTGAGACCGCATTACATAGTAAATAAATTAAATGAGATACTTAGTAAGGATTTCTTCCAGACAAATTATCTTACGATGATATTCTGCCTGGTAGATCTGGAAAATAACACCATAAAATATCTCAATGCGGGGCATCCGGCTCTTATTGAATATAATAAGCACACTGCTGATACTAAGATAATTGATCTTGGCTCATCAATCCCGGTTGGCTGGCTGGCATCATATCAATATGAAGAAGATGAAGAGGTGATGATGGAGATGTCGCCGGATTCTATCTATTTCCTTTATACTGATGGACTCTTTGAATGCCTGAATTTTGAGGGTATGGAGCTGGGAATGAGTGGATTTACCAAGTTTTTGACTAAATTTCGCGATAATATGAATAGTATCATTCTGCCATTTATGATCAAGCAGCTTTTGATAGAAGAAAATTATGACCTGAAAGGGGATGATTTCACTCTGCTTACTCTTCAGAAATTTGATGCTTCAAGTATGCAGGATATAATACTGCTGAGATACACAAGTAAAAACCGCAAAGCAATATCTATGAAAGCAGAAGCCTTTATCATGAAGAAATTTGATGATCAAAATTTCTATCATACCATAAATTCGGTAATTGCTAATTATTTCCATAATATTGTCGATGAACACTCAGAACGCAAGGTTGATAATTCCATTTTATTGCAGATGAAGATTGATAGTGATCTGGAACTCACTTTCTGGGAAAAATTTGATTCTAATAAAAGCACTTACCAGATCGATGGTGATGAAGGGTTACATAAAAAGGATTATATCATGGATAGTAATTTCAATAAGTATCCTCTCAGGCAGAATAGATATGATGAGATTGTGGAAACAATAGTTAATATTCCCATAAAATAATAACAGGAAGGTAGATTTATGAGATGGTCTTTAGACGATTATTACCCGTCATTTGAATCCGGAGAGTTTCTGGAAGATATTAAAAAGCTGGAAAGCCTTATAACTTTGATAGAAAAAATCGAGCTTCCCACTCCGGCAGATATGCCCGTGGCTGAGCGTGCCTCTCTGGCAGAAAAAGTGCTCAGGCAGAAAGCGGAACTTTCTGAACTGGTCGGCAGATTAATGAGTTTCTGTTCTCTTACTTTAAGCGTGGAAGCAGCAAATAAAACTGCCTTATCCTATCAACAGAAATTGCAGCAGAAGCTGCTGAAACTAACAAAACCTAATGTAAGATTTCAGCTCTGGATAACAGGTGGTAATGATCTGGAAGAATTGCTGGAGCATTCAGAATATCTGAGGGAAATTGGGTTCTATTTAAGGGAGATGGTCAAATATTCACGCTATTTGCTCAGCGAACAGGAAGAAAATATTCTATCCCGTATGAGTTTAACCGGCTCAAATGCCTGGACGCGCATGAAGGGATATATAGAATCTCAGCACCTGGTAGAGCTGGAAGTGAATGGCAAAATTGAGAAGTACCCGCTTCCTGTTATCCGCAATTTTGCTCATGATAGCGATGCTGATTTAAGAAAAAAAGCCTATCTCGCAGAAATAGCATCTTATGATCAGATAGCCTATCCCATAAATTCTGCTTTAAATTCCATAAAAGGTGAAGTCCTTCAGAAAGTGGAACTTAGGGGATATGAATCCGTGCTCGAGATGACGCTGCTGAATTCTCATCTGGAAGCAAGAACTCTGGATACAATGTTTACTGTTATTAAGGAATATCTTCCGGAATTCAGGAAATATCTCAGGCATAAGGCAAAGCTGCTGGGACATGAAAATGGCTTACCTTTTTATGATTTGTTTGCTCCTATAGGTAAAATAGAGAAGAATTATAACTTTACCGAAGCCCGGACATTTGTTGTTGGTAATTTCCGTAAGTTTTCTGATAGACTGGCAGATTTTGCTGAGCATGCCTTTGCCAATAACTGGATAGATGCCGAACCACGGCAGGGCAAACGCGGAGGAGCTTTCTGCTCAACCTGTCATGCCATTCAGCAAAGCAGAGTTCTGGCAAATTTCACTGGGGGACTGGGGAACGTGACAACCCTTGCTCATGAGCTGGGACATGCCTATCATGGCTATTGCCTCAAGGATGAATTACCCCAGAATACTCACTATTCCATGCCCGTAGCAGAAACTGCCTCCATTTTTGCTGAGACCATTGTGAAAGATGCCATCACCCGGAGTGCTGAGGGAGATGCCCGACTGGCAATTCTGGAAACCAAATTGATGGAAGCAACCCAGGTGATAGTAGATATCTATAGCCGTTATCTTTTTGAAAGCAATTTCATTGCTGAACGCCAAAATGGTGATGTTAATCTGGAGCGGACAAAGGAACTGATGCTGCAAGCCCAGAAAGATGCTTATGGAGAGGGACTTGATCCTAAGTTTCTGCATCCCTATATGTGGCTCTGCAAACCGCATTATTATTATGCCGGAGCAAATTATTATAATTTCCCTTATGCTTTTGGACAGCTTTTTGCCCAGGGTCTTTATGCAATTTACCTTAAGGATAAAGATGACTTCGTTCTTAAATATGATGCTATTCTGCGGGAAACAGGCAGAAATGATATTACTGGAGTTGCTGCTTTTGCCGGAATAGATATTAATGATAAAGAGTTCTGGAAAGGTTCCCTTGACCTGATCAAGTCAGAAATTGAGGAATATCTAAAGTTCTAAAAGTAAGAGCCACCTTGCGAATGGCGGAACGTCCTCCGTAGCTTTAGCGGAGGAGGATTCCTTCGCAATGGTAGCGTTCAGATTGGGTAGGGGACCCAAACACAACATGAGTGACAGAGCTCTGCGTACCCAGAGCTTCCAGCTCTGATGTTAATGTTGTACCCAGCCCATCCTTGGGCTGGATTTGTTCGTTCACCATTCACCAATTACGGATAAAAAGTCTTACATTACATTTTTTCGTGTCATTTCGTGGCTTTCGTGGTCAAACTTTTACATTACATTATCCGTGTTCATCCGTGAAATCCGTGGCAAAAATCTTCACATTAAAAAAGGGGGGGGATCTGCAGCTCCCCCCTTTTCACGTTATACAGTCTCGATTGAGCTGTTCAGGGTTGAAAGGTCAAGACCGCAGGCAGGCATGTCTGCTGCTTCTATCAGATTCCCCACATTGGGGGCTTCTGTGCCAAGCAGATCGCCAATCTCACCACCGAACTTATCCACAGTAAGGGTGGAAATATCAAAGGCAGTGATTTTTGCAGTTGCAAAGCAGGCTTTAAGGAAGATATTAAGCTTGTTGTAAGGTATTTGAGTGCGTCCATCAAGCTGAGTTTCATTCCATGCCAGCGTATAGGTGATGATGTCA
>Ga0075121_1000980_pt1 | contig 18375 bp, 16 predicted proteins | sample AntAceMetag02UKG_FD_69793 | JGI IMG/M metagenome (GOLD analysis project Ga0075121, IMG submission 69793) | Saline lake microbial communities from Ace Lake, Antarctica - Antarctic Ace Lake Metagenome 02UKG | ecosystem: Environmental > Aquatic > Non-marine Saline and Alkaline > Saline | place... | reverse complement strand
ATTTCAAAAACAGTATCAGTATAGTAATCAAGGCCTCTAACCATATAAGGAGAATAAGTATATTTAACGCCTAAATCATCAAGCAAAGCAAGTAAGCTTTTAAATTTACTCAAACAGGCATCACAGATATGTTCTTGTCCTAAATTCAGGCCAATGACTTCTTTCCTGCACTGTGGATTTTTACAATCAAGAACTCTTAAAGGATTTTTATCCAATCTCCTTTGGCAATCATCACAAAGTTTACTCTCATCAGAAGATAAGTTTTTCTTAAGATATTGAGAAAACTTTATTTTATCTTTATCACAACCTAAGGTATTTATCTTGAGTTCCTTTTCGCTAACACCTACTTGATCTAATATTGTTAAAGCTAAAATAATCATTTCAGCATCAAGATGATAACTATTAGAACCTATAGCTTCAGCTCCAATATGATGAAATTGGCGCAACCTTCCCTTCTGAGGTCTCTCTCCTCTAAACATCGGTCCAGTATAGAAAAATTTAAGAAAATCGCTACTCTTATGAAGTGAATTTTGAAGATAATATCTTATTACTTGAGCTGTCCCCTCAGGACGAAGCACTATATCCTTGCCCTCAATCTTAAACATTTGACGTTCTACAATATCAGTAGTCTCACCCACTCCCTTGATAAATAAATCTTTTTCTTCTAGAATAGGCAAAATAATTTCTTTATAATTAAAAACTTTAAGAATCTTTTTAGCTTTCTCAATTATTTCTCCAAAAGCTAAGCTCTTGGTGGGATCGAAATCAGACATTCCACGAATACTAGAGTAACCCTTTTTCACTCTAAATTTCCTCCTATTGATTTTGGACAAGTTAACTTTAGTGGGAAGATAGTGGGATTCATTCTAAGCAGACAAGGCTACTTTATGTTCTTTTTCATTTCTAAACCAGGTTTAAAGACAACAGTAAGTCTCTCAGGAACAGGCACAACCTCTCCAGTTTTGGGGTTTCTGCCAATTCTCTTTTTCCTCTTTTTTACCTGAAATACCCCAAAATTCCTAAGTTCAATTCTTTTGCCACTCTTTAAAGCCTCAAATATAGCATCAAAGGTCCGTTGGACAACATTTTTAACAATAACCTGCTTTATCTCTGTGTCCTGACTGATTTTAAGAACTATATCTCTCTTTCTCATGCCTTAAGTCTAACACCGCCAAATTAAAGTGTCAAGGACAAGTTTACCTTGCCGACTGCCGTCCCTATTTCATCTAAAGCTTTCTCGTCTAAGGCGATACAAAACTTACTACCACTCTTTATCTTCACCCCTTGTAGCTTAGAATTCTTGAAAGAAAAGAAGACTGGCGTCTGACCTTTGTGGTTAGAAAAAATACTTTTTAAGTTTTTTAAAGATATGCTACTATCTTCTAGAAAGATATCTACACCCTTGATATGTTCAATAATTTTTTCTACTGGAATAACTTGAGAAATTAATATCTTAGGAGTTTTATCCTTAGATTCAACTTTCCCCTTTATCACTAATATAGTTTGTTCTTGAAGAAAAAAAGAACACTCAGCATAAAGACGCGGAAAAACAAAAGCTTCAATGCTAGCAGTCTCATCCTCTAGCTTTAAAATTGCCATTTGTTCACCCTTCCTGCGAGTAGTAACGTTTTTTATCTTCTCTACCACTGCACAAACCATAACTTCTCTTTGACGAGGATGTTCCCAAAGATCAAGTATTTTCTCACGCTTTAGGGCATCAACCAAGTTAGAGTAAGTTTTTAAAGGGTGACCGGTTAAATATATTCCTAAAAGAGACTTCTCGAAATTCAATATCTGCAGGAGTGGCCACTCCTCAATATCAGGAACGCTCTCATCAACCGGGGTTGTAAAAAGTCTCAATTGAGAAGGGTCTTCTTTTTTTGTATTTTTATTTAATATTTTATCTAAGATAGCTATCATTTGGGACCGTTTAAGATCAAAACTGTCCATTGCCCCAGTTTTTATAAGACTTTCAATAACTTTTTTATTCACTACTCGTGAGTCTATCCGCTTAGAAAAATCAAAAATACTTTCAAATGTACTATCTTTCCTAGTTTCAATAATATTTTCTAAAGCAGTCTTACCTACATTTTTAATAGCCATTAATCCAAAACGGATATTGTTATCATCAGTAACTGTAAAATTAGTAAAACTTGTATTTATATCCGGGGGAAGAACTTCGATTTTCATCCGAGCTGATTCATTAACATATTCTACAATTTTGTCAGTATTATTACGCTCACTAGTTAAGAGAGCAGCCATAAATTCTATTGGATAATTGGCTTTTAAATATGCCGTGCGATAAGAAATTAAAGCATAGGCAGTAGAGTGACTTTTATTAAAACCATAACCTGAGAAGTAATCTATTAAATCAAATATCTGACTAGCTGCATTCACTGGAATATTATTCTTACCACAACCTTCTAAAAATAAATGCCTTTGCTGATCCATAATTTCAGGAATTTTTTTACCAATAGCTTTTCTTAATAAATCAGCTCGTGACATATCAAAGCCAGCTAACTTAGCAACTATTTGCATAATCTGTTCCTGATAAAGAATAATCCCGTAAGTTTTTTTCAAAATTGACTCTAATTCAGGATGAATATAAGATATGCTTTTCTTCCCATGCTTTCGATTAATAAAATCATCAACCATACCACTACCTAGCGGACCAGGACGATAAAGAGCCAAAACAGCGATTAAATCCTCAAACTTAGTTGGATTTATCTTCCTTAAGATATCTCTCATCCCGCTACTTTCTAACTGAAATACACCAATGGTATTACTCTTGGCTAGGAGGGAAAAAGTTTTTTTATCAACAAGAGGAATTGTAGTAATATCTAAATCCTTTTTCTTAGTTCTTTTAATAATTTTAACAGTCTCATCTATTACAGTAAGCGTCTTAAGCCCCAGAAAATCCATTTTCAACATTCCAGTCTTCTCCAAAGACCCCATATCAAAACCAGTAATTGCTTCGCCTTCAGAGCCTTTAATTAAAGGAACCCTCTCTATAAGAGGTTTATCAGAGATAACTACTCCAGCAGCATGAGTAGAAGCATGACGAGAAAGACCTTCTAACTGCATAGCTACATCAATAAGACGCTTAATCCTGCTATCAGAATCGTAAACATTACCTAACTCCGGATTTATAGATAAAGCTCGCTTTAGGTCAACCGCTTGTCCAACCCCATAAGGAATCATTTTAGCAATTTTATCGACCTCAGAATAATTAAAAGCCATAGCTCTACCCACATCTCTGATAACCGCCCGAGCTAACATTGTTCCAAAGGTAATTATTTGAGCTACATTATCCTTGCCATACTTTTTGGCTACATACTCTAATACCTCAGACCGTTTTTCATAACAAAAATCAATATCAATATCAGGCATAGATATACGGGCTGCATTTAGAAAACGTTCAAAAAGCAAATCATATTTTAATGGATCTACATCAGTGATGTGCAATAAATAACTAACAATACTCCCCGCAGCGCTTCCTCTGCCTGGACCTACCGGAATATTGTTCTCTTTAGCATATTTTATCAAATCCCAAACAATTAAAAAATAACTAGAAAACCCAGTTTTTTTAATCGTCTCTAGCTCATGGTCTATTCTTTCAGTAATAGTATTATCTACCTTAGGGTATCGACCTGTTAATTCTTTTTGGCAAATATCTCGCAAATAATCATCATCATTCACACCCTCAGGCAAGGGGAAGTTTGGCAAATGAGTCTTAGAAAAATCCAGGGTTAGATTACACTTTTCAACAATCTCAATAGTACTTTTTATACTCTGAGGAATATCTTTAAAAATTTTACTCATTTCATCTGGAGTACGGAAATAAAAACTATCACTGCTAAATTTAAAACGGTTAGGATCATTGATTGTGGTTTGAGTTTGAATAGCTAATAAGACTTCATGAGCGAAGGCTTCTTCTCTTTCTAAATAATGGATATCATTAGTAGCGACTAAAGGAATGTCTAATTCCTTGGAAATCTTAATTAATTGAGTATTAGCTGTCCTCTGCTCGGCTAAACCATTCTCCATAACTTCAAGATAGAAATTACCCTTACCAAAAATGTTTAAATACTCATCAGCTAGTTTGGTAGCTTTATTTACATTTCCAGAAATAATTGCTGAGGGAATCTCTCCTTTAAGGCAAGCGCTAGAAGCAATCAACCCTTTGCTATATTTACTAAGGATTTCCTTATCAACCCGTGGTTTATAATAAAACCCTTCTAGGTGAGCTAAACTAACTAACTTAACAAGATTAGAATATCCTTCTTGATCTTTAGCTAGAAGAATTAAGTGATAATTACTATCACTGCCAGATTTGAAATCTCTATCAAAACGTGAACCACTGGTTACATAAACTTCACAACCAATAATTGGTTTTATTCCATTCTTAACGCAGAGATTATAAAACTTTATTGCTCCGAAAATATTGCCATGATCGGTCATGGCTAAGGCTGGAAGTTTGCATTGAACTGCTTTATCAACTAACCTAGTTAACAAACAGGCCCCGTCTAGAAGGCTATATTGGGTATGTACATGAAGATGTACAAAATTAGAATTCGCCATTGTTTTAATTTAAAGGTTAGAATCTACTCCCACTCAATTGTTGCTGGTGGTTTTGAACTGATATCAAAAACGACTCTATTGATTCCTCTTACTTTATTAATAATCGCATTAGATAACTCAGCAAGAATAGCATGCGGTATCTTAGACCAGTCAGCTGTCATCCCATCAAGGCTATTAACTGCTCGTATTGCTACCACATACTCATAGGTTCTTTTATCTCCCATTACCCCTACTGTCTTAAGTGGTAACAAAACACAAAAAGCCTGCCAAATGTCATTATAAATATTATTTTTCTTTATTATTTTCTCCATAATATCATCAGCTTCACGTAAAATTTTGAGTTGTTTAGCATTAACTTCTCCAATGATTCTTACCGCAAGTCCTGGTCCGGGAAAAGGATGGCGATTAATCATGGTTGGCGGCATTTCAAGCAATTTAGCAACCTCTCTAACTTCATCTTTAAAAAGTTGGCGAAAAGGCTCGATTAATTTTAATTTCATCTCCTTAGGTAGGCCACCAACATTATGATGTGATTTTATGCAAGCAGTAGGGCCACCAAAAAATGATACTGATTCAATTACATCAGGATATAATGTTCCTTGAACAAGAAATTTTACATTTTTAATCTTCTTAGCTTCGGTCTCAAATACTTTTATAAATTCATGACCAATTATTTTACGTTTTCGCTCCGGATCAGTAACACCTTTTAGCTTCTCTAGGAATACTTTAGAAGCATCAACATAATGCAAGTCTAGCTTAAAATAATCTCTAAAAAGTTTTATTACTTTTCTAGCTTCATCTTTTCTTAAAACTCCATTGTTAACAAAAATACATTTTAATCTTTTCCCCAAAGCTCTTTGAAGCAAAACTGCAGCAGTAGATGAGTCAACTCCTCCGCTTAAACCTAAAATAACATTTGTTTTGCCTACCTTTTTTCTTGTTTCTTTTATTTGATCAGAAATAAAATCTTCTAATTGCCAAGTTGGTGAACAATTAGCAATTCGAAATAAGAAATTAGAAAGTATCTCTGTTCCAAATTCAGTATGAACAACTTCAGGGTGGAATTGTACTCCATAAATCCTGGCCTTGCTATTGCCAATAGCCGCAAACTTTGTGTTTGAGGTATATGCCAATAGCCTGAAATCTGAAGGAAGGTTCACAATCTGATCGGTATGGCTCATCCAAGAGGTAATCTTCTCCGGCAAGGAAAAAAATAAATCCTGATGATCACTAAGACACATCTTTGCTCTTCCATACTCTCTCTTTTTGCCTTCTCGAACTCTTCCCTTTAAGGTTTTAACTAAAATTTGCATTCCATAGCAAATACCTAGAATTGGAATACCTAATTCTAAAATTTCTTTTTTTAAACTAGGCGCTTCTTTTTCATAAACACTATGAGGGCCTCCGGAAAGAATGATCCCCTTAGGATTAATCTTCTTTATTTTACTTATAGCTATGGTACAAGGCTCAATAATACTAAAAACCTTTAGCTCTCTTACTCGACGAGCAATGAGCTGAGTATATTGAGATCCGAAATCAAGAATTAAAATTGTATCTTTCTTCATTCTACTTTTACTTTTTAACTATTTACCCATACCAACTCTTTGAGCGGCCTGAAAAATCTTCCCCTCAGTCTGGATAGATGGAGCAATGATTATCTCTACAAAATGCATCTCCTTAATCATCTTAGCACCTAAAGAACCCATTGAAGTACTAAGGGCACCAACTAAATTCTGAGAACCATCGTCAACTACTGCTGGCCCAAAAAGAATCTGACTTAAATTTCCAGTTACACCTACATTTATTCTTGTACCCCGAGGTAAATTACCATGAGAAGTAGCCATGCCCCAATGGAATCCTCTACCTGGTGCTTCTTCTGCTCGAGCAAAAGCTGAACCAATCATTACTGCATCAGCTCCTGAGGCAAAAGCTTTACAAACATCTCCGCCTCTGCTCATTCCACCATCAGTAATTATCGATACATATTTTCCAGTCTTCTGGTGATAAAAATCTCTAGCTGCAGCACAATCGATAGTAGAAGTTACTTGAGGGACACCAATACCTAGAACCCCTCTAGTAGTACAAGCTGCTCCTGGACCTACGCCAACTAAAATACCTGCGCATCCAGTCTCAAAAAGTTCCAAAGTAACATCATAAGTAACACAATTACCAATAATTACCGGAATTTTTCTCTGCTTACAAAATTCATTTAAATTTAAAGGTTTATATTTAGAAGCTACATGCTTGGCAGTAGTAACGGTGGACTGGATCACGAAACAATCTGCTCCAGCATCCTCAGCAATCGCAGCAAATTTATTAGCATTCTGTGGGATACAACTAACCGCAGCATATCCTTTGCCCTTTTTTATCTCGCTAACTCGCTTGGCAATCAATTTATCCTTAATCGGAGTAGTATATACTTTTTGAATTAAATTAGTAACCTCTTTAGGTCCAGATTTAGAAATCTCTTCTAAAACTTCATCAGGGTTATCGTAACGAGTCTGTATTCCATCCAAATTTAGGACAGCGACTCCTCCTTGACGCGACATCTCAATGGCAAACTTAACGTTAACAACCCCATCCATTGCCGCAGCAAGAATTGGAACTTTAAATTTCCTACCTTCTAACTCCCAGGTTGTATCTACTTCTTCGGGATTTACTGTAATCCTTCCTGGAGCAAGAGCAATTTCATCAAATCCATAACATCTACGTGCCCGTTTTCCTATACCAATCCACTCTGCCATGACTGAACCTCCTTAGAAATGTCTTCATTGTTTATTATTTTACTATTATCTACACTATCCAAACTACAAAAATCTGGCTTTACTCCAGTTGCAATAAATTCAGCAAAAGTTCGAGCCTGATTTTTAATATCTTCATAATTAGAATTAAAAAAGATCTCCTTATCTATTTCTTTTCGGTTTATATCCCCTATTGAATAAATCCCTTCAAAATTAGTAAAAAACTTATCTTCAATGATGATACCCTCTTCAAAAAACTTTAAATTTAATGAAAAACCGCTATCAACAAAAACTAACTGAGATGAAAAAACCATCAATGGTGATAATTTAACAGCTTTGACAACTCCTTCACCCACAGCCTCTTCAATAAAAGCATCTAAGTATACGTCAATATTCTTCTGGCCTAAGATGCTGATTACTTTCTCTTTATGCTCTCCTAGGAAATCTAAGCTAGCGGTTACTATCTTTACATCTTTACCCAAACCTGCTAAAGCAACAGCTAATTTTAAACCTAACCAAGTAGAAACATAAATACAAGCTTCTTTTGATATTCTCAGGAGACTCTTTAATTTAATCTGATCAATATCAGAAAGATAAAAAAACCCTTCTCTATGCTCTCCCTTAATCGGTAATTTCCTAGAATTTAGGCCTGATGCAACAATTAGATTTTCAAAGCTCCTAGCTTCTCCTTCTTTAAAATAAATTTTACGCCGCTTAGGATTAATCTTTTCAACAGAATCAAAAATAAATTCAACTCCTCTTGCCTGTGTCCACTCACTGATATCTATCCTTTTGCTAATATCACCAGGAGAATAAATTGTCTCTCTCTTTGAAAAAGAATAAGCGTCTTTGTCTATTAAAGAAATATTACAAGAAATGTTCTTTGATTTAATCTCTTCGATTAAAGCTAATCCGCAACTGCCAGCGCCTAAAATAGTGATGTTTTTCATAATAAGATTAACCCTTAGAACCTAATTTGTATGCTGAGACTAAATTTTTATAAAGGAATATCGTTGTTAATTTCCCTACACCTCCTGGAACAGGAGTTATAAAGGCTGCTTTTTCCTTAGCTTTGTCAAATTCTATATCTCCCGAAACTTTATTATCTTTATGTCCGATTCCAACATCAATAACCACAGCTCCTTTCTTTATCCATTCGCCTTTTATCAAATCAGGCTTACCAACAGCTGAGATTACAATGTCAGCACCACTAATATAAAAAGGAATATCACCTTTTTTGTCTGTAGCAATATGAGTAATGCTTACTGTTGCAAACTCATTACCAAGCCATAGAGCTAGTGGTCTACCAATAAGAGGAGAAAATCCTACTAAGGTTACTTTAGCACCATAGAGTTCAACCCCACTCTCTTTAATTATTTCAATAACACTCAATGCGGTTGGAGATATAAATTTAGGTTGTCCAAGAAAGAATCTTCCAAGATTGCCAGGGTGCATTCCTTCAATATCTTTCTCTTCGCTAAGCAAAGAGAAGGCATCGACATCGTTCCATTGAGGAGGAAAAGGCTTATTAAGGATTATACCAGTTACTCCGCTTTCATTATTTAAGCTTTTAATTTCAGTCTTAAATTCATTAAAAGGAAAGTCTGATTCTCGGTCTAGAGGTCGGTATTCTATATTTAATTCTTTAGCTAATTTTTCTTGAGCCAAGCGATAACTTTGAGCTGAAATATCTTTACCTATGGCTACTGAAGCCAAACATAGTTTAGGCATATTCTCTAGCTCTGCCTTAATTTGAGCTAATAAAAAATAATATTTTTCCTGGGCATTAAAAATTATCGCCATTTTTTTAAAGATTTTTTAAATAAGTCGGTAAATTTACTTTTCCTGCCAAACATATTCTCGTTTGCCTCTAAATTTAAAATAGACCCTAGGAGGGCTACCTTTGCACACTCTAACCCAATATTAAAGTCACTAATTATACTCTTTTTTATACCAGATTCTATCTCTTTCGCAAGGGAAAAGACTTCTAAAGAAGCCTGGCCTAAGTCAACAATTAAATTCTCACCTTGTTTTACAAATTGATTTCTCTTAGCAGCCTTTGAACTCATTATTTTAGCAAAAACAAGACTATCTTTGTCGATATTCAAATAAATCTTTTTCTTTAAAATTTGTAACTTTTTTAATTGTTTTTTAAACTTAATCGAAGAAGAAAAATTAATTGCTTTTTCAATCAAACTAATTCCAGTGCAAAAGATTAAAGCAACCGCACTTCCGCCACCAGGGGCTGGCTTACGTTTCCCTAAATCATCTAAATACTTTTTAAAACTACTCCGATAAGATTTCATTTTATCCCCCACTTCTTACCCGAACTTTTCTTACAAGGAGAAAAACTACAACGATGAAAAGGTGTTAGGGTATACTTCTTTATCAATGAAAAATGTTCAGCTGTCGGATAACCCTTATGTTGAGAAAAATTCCACTCTGGATACAAGAAATCTACTGATTTCATTAAATAGTCTCTTACTACTTTAGCCACAATAGAAGCGCAAGAAACCTCTTTAACGCAAGTATCAGCCTTTGGCTGACAAATATAATTTAGCTTCAAATCACTACGAAAGTGATTACCATCAACGATAAATCTTGCTTTCCTTAACTTGGGAGATTTTTCTAAGAGCTTTTCTATCGCCCGGTTAAAAGCTAGTAAGGTTGCCTCTAAGATGTTAATTTTATCTATTTCCTGATTACTAGCAATACCTACTGCAAAAACTGCCCTTTTAGTCAACCAGGAAAATATCTCTTCTCGTGCTGAAGAGGAAAGTTTTTTAGAATCTTTAACTGCAAAAGGAGGATCTTGTTTTAAATGTAAAGCACAAGCTGTTACCACGCCTGCTAATGGCCCCCTACCTGCCTCATCAACTCCTACTATCATATTCAGCTAATTGACTAAGCTAAGTTTGCTTTTTTACCTACTCTATCTCTTAGATAATACAAACGTTTTCTTCGCGGTTCCCTACGTCCTTTTTTTGTCATTTCTATTCTATCAATTTTTGGCGAATAAAAAGGAAAAGTTACCTCGTAAGCCTCTCCGTAGGCTATTCTTCTTAATGTGAATGATTTGCGATGCATTGCTCCTTGAATTTTTATTATAATTCCTTCTACAGGATGCAATCTCACTTTGTCCTTCTCCATAATCTTGTAGTAAACCTTAATAATATCTCCTTGCCTAAATTCAGGATAGTCTTTTTTTAAGGCTTGCTTAAGCTCTTTTTCAACCATTGCTAATTTGTCCATGATTCCCTCCTTTTATAAAATCTTACCATTTTAAAAATTTATTTCAATAAATCAGGTCTTCTTTTCTTAGTAGTCTCCAGAGCTTGTTTCTTCCTCCAAGCCTCTATTTTCCCATGATTCCCTGAGAGTAACACCTCGGGAACCTTTAGACCACGAAAATCAACCGGCTTAGTGTAATGCGGAAAGTCTAAGCTATTCTCTTCAAAACTCTCTCTTTTTATCGATTCTTTATTAGAGACAACACCAGGAATTAAACGACATAAGCAATCAATAAAAACCATTGAAGCTAACTCCCCGCCACTTAAAATGTAATCCCCTAAAGAGATTTCTTCTTCCACTAAATCAGATCTTACTCTCTGGTCAACACCTTCATAGCGTGGAGCCAGAAGAATTAAACGCTCAAAATCTAAAAACTTCTTTACTCGTTCCTGCTTTAAGGTCTTACCTTGTGGAGAAAGAAGAATTATTCTCTTATTTTTATCCTTCTTTTTCTTTGGATAAACCTTATAGCCTAAAATAGATTCAACCGCCCCGAATAAAGGATCTGGTTTAAAAACCATTCCCCCTCCTCCGCAAGAAGGAGCGTCTACTTTTTTATGTGGCTCAGATGCAAAATCACGAAGATTATGTATATTTATCTTAACTAAACCCTTTCCTTGAGCCCTACTTATTATCGACTCACCTAAAACCGGAGAAAACATCTTAGGAAAAATAGTAACAACATCAATTATCATTGCACTTTGCTTCTTTAAATCTATTTAGAAAATCTTTCTTTAGCTCAGAAAATTTTCCGCAATTTATAGCTTCTCTAATCTTTACCATAAAATTCTTATACCAAAACACATTATGGTAAGTAACTAACTGAGTCCCTGTCATCTCTTTCACATTTATAAGATGCCGCAAATAAGCCCGTGAAAAATTACGACAAGTATAACAAGAGCATTCCTTATCTAAGGGTTCAGTATCTTGACTGTAATTAGCATTCCTTACAGTAATTTCCCCCTGATTAGTAAAAGCTGTTCCAGTACGTCCATATCGCGTAGGAACAACACAGTCAAAAAGATCTACTCCTAAGCTTACTGCTTCGAGAATATCTCCAGGTTTACCATAACCCATAAAGTACCGAAGACAATCCTTTGGCACTTTTTCATTGATAAAGAGGAGCATATTATACCTTAAATCTTCGGGCTCGCCAACACTTAAACCGCCTATACAAAAGCCCTTTATGCCTAAAGGCAAGAGCTTATCAATGCACTCTCCACGGAGTTCTTTGTAGGTAGAACCCTGAATAATGCCCCAAAACATAGGATTATTCTTATTATGCTGATCAAAATAGTCCTTGCCTCGCTTAGCCCAATCAATACTACGTTCCATTGCTTTGCGAGCACCATCTTGAGAAATTGGGTGCTTAACACACTCATCTAAGGGAACCACAACATCTGAGCCTAAATCTAGCTGAATTCTGATCGCCTCCTCTGGGGTTAAAAAGAATCTACTGCCATCAATATGGGATTGGAATTCTACGCCCTTATCACTAACTTTACGAAATCTTTCTAAGCTAAAAATTTGATACCCACCACTGTCAGTAATGATTGTCTTATCAAAACCCATGAAAGAATGTAAACCACCACATTTTTTCACAATATCAGTTCCTGGACGAAGAAACAAATGATAAGCGTTAACTAATAAACCATCAACGTCTATTTGCTGAAGATGATCTTGAGTAAGGCCTTTAACTGTTGCCTGAGTAGCCACTGGAAAAAAGGCTGGGGTGTGCACTTGGGATGCTCTAGTTTGAAAAACTCCGGTTCGAGCACAAGTTCCTATGTCTTTTTTTATTAGCTTAAACATTCTCTCTTTTAAAATAAAATAAATAGAATAATAATAACCTTTATATCAAAAGGCCTACCTTACCAACAATTTCTAAAAAATTTCTTCTTGAGTCTTGCCCTTAAACGGAAGCTTTAAGTGCTGGTAGGAAATTTCTGTGGCTATTCTACCTCTAGGGGAACGAATAATAAATCCTTCCTTAAGTAAATACGGTTCAACAACATCTTCTAAGGTTAATTTATCCTCACGTAAGGTTGCAGCTATGGCCTCAATCCCAGCCGGTCCCCCTTGATACAAATTTATAATTGCTAAAAGGTATTTACGGTCCATTTCATCAAGCCCCTGGTTATCCACGCCTATTTTAGCTAAAGACTCCTGAGTAATTCCAATATCAATTATACCGGTACCAATGACCTGAGTGTAATCACGAACTCTTCTTAAGAGGCGATTACATAAACGTGGGGACCCTCTAGAACGTCGAGCGATTTCTAAAGAACTTTCCGAATCAATTTCTATTTCAAGAAGTCCAGCGCTACGCTCGACAATTTCTGAAAGCTCCTGGGAACTATAAAAATCAAAATCATAAAATAATCCGAATCTACCACGCAAGGGTCCGCTTAGCAGTCCTTTGCGAGTAGTTGCTCCAATAAGTGTAAAAGGTTTTAAATTAAACTTAACGCTCTTTGCATAAGGTCCTTTATCAATGATAAAATCTATCTGAAAATTTTCCATTGCCGGATAAAGAAACTCCTCAACAACCTTTGAAAGACGATGTATTTCATCAATAAATAGAATATCTCCAGCTTCAAGATTAGTTAGAATACCAACTAGATCTCCAGCTCTTTCTATAGCTGGTCCGCTGGTCGCGGTAAGTTTTGACTTCATCTGTTGAGCAACACAAAAGGCCAAAGAAGTCTTACCTAAGCCAGGAGGCCCTGCAAGAAGCATATGCTCTAGGGGCTCCTCTCTTTTCTTGGCAGCCACAAGAGAAATATCTAGAGAAGAGATAACCTTCTTTTGACCCAAAAACTCTTTTATATTTTTTGGCCGAAGAGACAAATTAACAACCTGCTCTTCTTCGTTTTCCTTCAAATAATCAGCTACTCTTTCTTCACTCATTTTAATATTATAAACATTCTGAATTAGGCAAAAATACTATCTCTACGAGCAATTGAAATCGAACCAAAAAGCTCTTCCTGTATAGCAGCAATCTCTTTTACCTTTATTAGCTCTAATATCGCTAAAAAGGTAACTACAATTTCCAATTTATTTTTAGCCGAAGCAAATAGTTCCTCTAAAGATACCTTGTCTTTAACTAAAAGAAGGTGTAACAAATCATGAATTTTATCTTCTACTGTAAATTCATCTTTGACAACTTCAAAGAAAACATCTTTAGGTATCTCTTTGAGAGCGCTCTTGAAAGCACTAATTAAGTCAAATATTGATGCTTCAATATAAACCTCACCAGTTGGAAGCTCCATTGTCGGGCGCTTAAAATATCTATTTCTCTCAACCTCTTTATCTCTTAAGAACTCTGCTGCATCTTTAAATTTCTCATATTCAAGAAGTCTTCTTACTAGTTCTTCTCTTGGATCCTCTTCCTCTTCCTGGACCTCTTCTTGACGTGGAAGAAGCATCTTTGATTTTATATTAATTAAATTAGCCGCAGTAACCAAATACTCAGAAGCTAAATTTATATCTAGAAGCTTTATCACCTCTAAAAACTGTAAATATTGTTCTATAACTTTAGCTATAGGGATATCGTAAATATTAAGATGCTCCTTTTTTATAAGATAAAGCAGTAAATCTAGAGGACCTTCAAAAATATCTAGTTTTACCTTCATATTTTTAATGCCGCCTTAACTTGATCAATAGTTTTGCTGGCAACTTCTCTAGCCTTTTTCTTGCCATCTTGCAAAATATCTTTTAAATAATCTTTCTTTTTTAAGATTTTAATCTTCTCATCTCTCTTGGGAGCAATAAACTCTTCAATAATTTTTATCAACTCATTCTTACATTCCTGACAACCTCTCTTTGCTTGTCTACATTCGCTAGGAATTTCAGTTTTCTCACCAGGAGCAAAAATAGAATAATAATCAAAAACATTGCAAATATCAGGATTACCAGGGTCATCTCTTCTCTTCCGAGCTGGATCAGTAAACATTGAAAGAACCTTGCGTTTTAGACTTGCTGAATCTTCGGATAGCCCAATACAATTGTTATAACTCTTACTCATTTTTCTTCCATCTAAACCGAGAAAACGGGGAACTGAAGTAAGTAATGCTTGAGGCTCAATAAAAACCTTACTCTTGTAGGTAAAATGAAACCGTCTAACAATCTCCCGACATAATTCTAAATGAGGAAGCTGATCTTCACCAACAGGAACAGAATTAGCTTTATATAAAAGGATATCTGCAGATTGTAAAACCGGATAACCTAGAAAAGCATGAGTATTTATATCCTTATCTTTTAATTGAGTAATCTGTTCTTTAAAAGTTGGGCATCTAAACAACCACCCCAAGGGAACTAAATTTGAAAGCATCATATACAGCTCTAGATGTTCTGGCACCTCAGACTGTATAAAAATAACACTTTTTTTTGGATCTATTCCATAAGCCAACCAATCACTAACATTATCTAAAATCGAATCTTTTATAACTGAAGGATTCTTATACTCGCTCATCAGCGCATGCCAATCAGCAACCATAAAAAAACACTTATACTCCTCCTGTAATTTAATCCAGTTAGACAACGCTCCTACCCAATGCCCAAGATGTAACTTACCGGTAGGTCTAATTCCACTTAAAATTGTCTTATTTTTTTCTAAACTCATTTTAACTTCCGAGCAATTATTTCTTCATTAAATGTATCAATAACATCGCCCTCTTTGATCTTATCATATCCTATGCCAATACCACACTCAAGGCCTTCAACAACTTCCTTAACATCATCTTTAAATCTCTTCAAAGTTTGAACAGTGCCTTCAAAGATTACCTCATTGTCTCGGAAAAGATTACAGACTGCTCCTCTTTTTATTTTTCCCTTTTCTACCACAGATCCGCAAATTATTCCGTGTTTTGTTAATTTAAATACTGTTTTTATCAAAGCTCTTCCTAAAAAGGTCCGCTTTACATGAGGAGTTAATAGCCCTTCTACGGCACCCTTAACATCATCGATAAGTTCATAAACAATCTGATAAGATCTAGTCTCAATACCCTTTTTGCGTGATAATTCTCTAACCTGGGCATCAATGCTAACTTTAAAACCAACCACAATAGAATCAGTAACTTCAGCTAAAAGAATATCTGAAGAATTTACTGAGCCTACTCCTTTGTGAATAATATTTAATTCCACTTCTGAGGTAGAAATTTTATTTAAAGCTCCCTCAACAGCCTCTAGAGTACCTCCAACATCAGCTTTAAGAATAATCTTCAATTGTTTTAAATCTTCTTCTTTAACCTTTTGATATAAATCTTCTAATTTAAGGTGAACTTTAGGAACAAGTTTTTTTACTGTTTCTTCATTTTTTCTTTTAGTAACAATTTCCCGAGCGCATCTTTCATCAGCAACAACTAATAATTGTTCACCAGGATTAGGCACCCCATTTAAACCTAAAATTTCTGCAGGATGAGCTGGTAGGACTTCTTTTAAAATCTTATTCCTGTCATCATGGATTGCCTTTATTTTTCCAGAACAAAGACCACAAACACACCAATCGCCAGCTTTAAGCACACCTTCCTGAACCAAAATTGTAGCTAAAGAGCCTCTGCCTTTAGATAATCTTGCTTCTACCACCACTCCAATGGCTGAACGCCGATAATCTGCTTTTAGCTCCATAATATCCGATTGAAGAATAATCAAATCTAGGAGATCATCGATTCCTTCCCCAGTCGTAGCTGATACATTTACAGTAATGGTTTTACCACCCCAATCTTCAGGAGCTAAATCCATCTTAGAAAGCTGTTGCTTCACCATATCAACATTACTATTAGGTCTATCAATTTTATTAATAGCAACGATAATTGGAGCTCCTGAAGCTTTAGCATGATCGATAGCTTCTACTGTTTGAGGCTTAATACCATCATCGGCTGCTACTACAATAATTACAATATCGGTAACATCTGCTCCACGAGCCCGCATAGCTGTAAAAGTCTCATGACCAGGAGTATCTATAAAAGTAATTTTTCCTTTATCTAGAGATACCTGATAAGCACCAATGTGCTGGGTAATCCCTCCAGCTTCTTTATCAATAACTTTACTTTTTCGAATGTAATCAAGAATGCTTGTTTTTCCATGATCAATGTGACCCATAAGAGTAACTATTGGTGCCCGTTTTTCTAAATTTTTAGATTCAACCTTCAGAATCTCATCTTCTTGAGAAAGTTTTTCTTTTAAGCTAATCTTATAATCATAAGCAATCTCTCTTGCACATTTCTCATCAACACTTTGATTAATATTGAAAAGCTTACCCTTCTTCATTAAATCAGCTAAAAGTTGTGAAGATTTTTTACCTAACTTTACAGCCATATCTTTAATCGTAATCGGAAAACTTACCTCAATAACATTCTCCTCAATTTCCCTACGATCTAGTTCTCCAACTTCCTGCTTTATAATATCAGCAGTATCTTTATCCACGCTAGACATATGATTCTTTACCTGGAAATTAAGCACTTTCAGTTTCTTTATCAATTCTTTGCTGTCTATATTTAATTCTTTAGCTAGTTCATGAATTCTCATCTTTGGTTGTCTCCTTTTTCTCGGCTTTTGCTTTATCCTCTACAGCTATTGCTTTCTTCACTTCTTCTATTATGCTGGCCGCTTTTTTAGCACCAATGCCTTTAAGTGAAGAAAGCTCGGTTGCTTCAGCTCTAGCTAAGGAATTTAAATTATTATACCCGGCATCTACTAAAACAGTAGCTACTTTTTTACCTACAGCTTTTAGAATAAGTAATTTCTTGATGTTCTCTTCAATACTCTCACGAGAACGAACATCTATTTCCCAACCTACCAACTGCGAAGCAAGACGAACATTTTGCCCCTTACGTCCAATAGACAAAGAAAGCTGATCAGCAGCAACTAAAACTTTAGCTCTTCTAGTCTCACGATCTAATTCAATCATTGAAATAACTGCTGGAGAAAGGGCCATTTTAATAAATTCCTTTACATCTTCGCCCCATCTTATAATATCAATCTTCTCTCCTCTTAATTCTTCAATTATGCTCTTTACCCGTGAACCTCTTATCCCAACGCAAGCCCCAACACAATCAACCTTGTCGTCTTTAGAAACAACTGCGATCTTTGTTCTCTCTCCAGGATCACGAGCAATCCCTTTTACTTCAACAATTCCATCACCGATTTCCGGAACTTCTAAATTAAATAATTTGCGAACCAAACCTTCGTGTCTACGCGAAAGAATTATTTGCACACCTTTTTCCTTCTTAACCTCATAAACAAAAGCCTTAACTCTTTCGCCAACCCGAAAATGATCAAGAGGGCTTAAAAAAGAATTAGGAATTATACCTTCAGCCTTACCCATAAGATCTAAAATAACGGCTTTTCTCTCTAGGCGATACACAATCCCTCCAACAATGCTACCCTCTTTGTCCTTATACTCATTATAAATATTGTCTTTTTCTGCCTCTCTTATCTTCTGAATTATTACCTGTCGAGCTGTCTGAGCAGCAATCCGACCAAATTCACTGGATACTAGCTCTTTATCGCCAACATAGACATGAATATCTCCTTTTAAAGGATCGATTTCAACTCTAGCTTCAATATCATCAGGATCTCCCTTAACAATCTTTTTTGCCGCTATGGCTAATGCTTGTTTTACAGCTTCAATAAGGATACTCTTATCTATACCTTTTTCTCTTTCTAATTGTGAAAGTACGCTTAAAAATTCTTTTCTCACCTTTATAAACCTCCCTGCCTGCCTACTAACAGACTTTAATAATGACGATTTTAATGGGCT
>Ga0075121_1000979_pt1 | contig 18380 bp, 21 predicted proteins | sample AntAceMetag02UKG_FD_69793 | JGI IMG/M metagenome (GOLD analysis project Ga0075121, IMG submission 69793) | Saline lake microbial communities from Ace Lake, Antarctica - Antarctic Ace Lake Metagenome 02UKG | ecosystem: Environmental > Aquatic > Non-marine Saline and Alkaline > Saline | place... | reverse complement strand
AGACGCAATGAATGCCTGATCGACCCGGATGCTTTTGTAATAGGTCTGGTGATCCAGTCGACCGGACGCGTAATTGTAACCGCTGGAATTGCATGCCGCGATGTTGTAAGGGATATTCAAACAACGGGCTATCTCATTTAAAAGTTCATGTTTAAATTCAGCATAAGTTGTGGCAGGATGCTTGGGGTCGAGTTGTCCCATCTTCCAGCCGTAAGGCATCGCAAGGAGAAGGTTTCTGTCGAGCTCAAAGCTATCCAGTGTTCTTACTTCCGCCGCCTCGCCATCAGGCGGAGAGTCTGTATAAAGTATTCCTGAAAAATTGGCGTTGGCTTCCGCCGCGCTCAGTGTCGCAAGCGTGTACCTTCTCAACTGCGCAAACAGCGGCAACGCCGGGGTAAGCTCTGGAACGCCTCTGTGAAGCCCGGGTCTGTCCTGACGAAAATTATGGGTCATCGCCGCCGCCGGCACATCCAAAAAATCATTGTTGCAGGAAAAATCAATCCCGCCGGGATGCTGTCTCATGACGCGATATCTTTCAGGATTTCCAAAATCATCAAAAATAATCCCGTCAATTTCGCGATCATCGAAAGTTACGGTCAGCGCGCTTGTAACCTGGTCAGCCTCTATCAAATTAAGATCAAGTTTAACATCATGCAACACCCTCGGATTATATCCTAAAATCCCAAACGCCTCTCCGTCTTGAGTTCTTGCCATGCGCATTGTGCGGAGTTTCTCAGGAAAGGTGATAGCTGACGACCATAGCATGAAATCTCTTTCCACCCGACGGTTCAATTCCTCATAGTCAGTCAACATCTGAAGGCGCGGCCCGGTGCCAATTGTGTCGTTTGCGAGGGTAAGAACTATTCCTTTCGCGTAAGAGTTGTTGGCAACCTCGTAACGCGAGCGATTCCTCAGGACGCTTCTGACATCCGGGCTGGCTTCCGCATCGGCGCTCAATCCTTCAGCGGCTGCCCAGTGACGCCGATTGTCACTGGTTGTCTGCGCAGCGTCAAAACGCCCTTCAATAGACCTCGCAGGCATCATGCTTCTTGGGGCAATGATTTTATTGTTTAAATTTTTCTTCACCAATTCAACTCTCTTTTTTTTCAATTAATCCGTTTCCGTAGCGAAGCGGAGTTTGAAACGACTCTTATCTGGATTTCATCCAGCTCCGGGAGGGATCATCTTTCCTATTTTTAATCCCCAGTTTTTCTTTTTCATAGCTTTTTTTGAATTCAGATATCGATCCGCCTCTATCTGCTCTTTGATAGAATGCTGTTCAACTTTATGCCCGTCGCTTTCGGCCGATTTTGGACCGACAGCATTGTCCTTTATTAATTGATCTATTTCGTTTTCACTCATGATAGAAATCCTCTTTTTAATTGCCTTCCTTTTTTAAGCGTCTTCTTGAAGAAGCTTGATCAGTTCCTGAATCTGTTCTTTGGAAAGACGCTTCCTGATAATCCGCAAGACCTTCTTTACATTGCCGATTTCCTCTGTGGCTTTATCCAATGATTCAGGACTGCCTTTTGATGGATTCACCGTTTTGTTATAGGCTTTGTTGATGCTCATATTTCCTAATTTGACCGCCTCTTTTATTTCCTCTGGAGCTTTGTCGAGAACAACTCTCGCTTTTTCAATTTTTCCTCTGCCAACACCCAATACTTTTGCTGTTTCATCTGATGACCGATCAATTGCCACACCTGTGGCAATTGATTTTTTCCGGGCGCTCAGACTTTTGCGATCGCCGCCTTTTTCCTTTCTCTTATCCAACTCGGAAATACACTGAACTATTTCCTGGTCGGAAAGATTGCGGCGATTTCGCTGGCTCCGGATTGCATATTCTAATGCCACCTGTTCGTTGGGAAATTCCTTCATGACGGTTGGGACATCCTTTATCCTTGCCTGCCTTGCGGCTTCCAACCGGGTGTGCCCGTCAACAACAGTGAGACCGCATCTGCGCCAGAGAACAATAGGCTTGCTGTCGTCAAAACCGTTTTTCTTCATATCTTTCACAATTTCGTTCAGAATATTTTCCCGGATCGGAAAGAGATCTTTGAATGGCGGCCTGGCGCTTATATCAACAGTCAACATCTTAAACCACCTCCGGCAACGTGTCTGAACTAGCGACATTCAGATATTTGATACTTTGAAATCTGCGGCAGTAATTCCACGCCTTGAAAATCAGCGCAACCAAGTCCCGAACCGACAGTTTCACCCTGCTATCTTTATTTTTATAGAGACGGTTGCGCAATGCCAGTATCGGATTCCCGCCGTGGAGGTCTTCTCCCGTTGTCAGCTGTCCCACAAAAAGGTCAGCCGCCCCCGGACATTTTCGGGCAAATATAAAATGACAGAAGGCCAGAACTGAAGGACTGCAAACACCATTGGCGGCCCCCACAAATTCAACGCTTTTTTCTATTTCAGGATGGCGTTCAAAAAAGTTCAACAGAGCTTCATTGTATACATATGCCGCGCTCGAGCAGTTCAGGTTGGGATTAACGTCAAAATAGATATATGCGATGCGAAGAGCGGCAGCCAGCATGTTGCCATTTTTGCATTCGAGAATCTTCAGAACCTGTCCGGTTGTGCGCTTGCATCCCTGATCCATCGTCTTGAAATTCTCATCCTTGATTCCATATACAATCAGCATCGGCATAGTCTTGCCGCTTCTGACAATTGCCTTCAGGCGGTTTTGTCCGTCAATGAGCCGGCCTTTGTCGGAAAAAACAATTGTCTGGCCGTTGAATCGCCAATCACCGGCTTCCATTATTCTTGAATAACGTTGATTGACCACATCGCTTATGTGGCGGTTGCCGGTGTTGTACTTGAGAAGAATCTTTGCCATCTCCGGCGTGACATAGACGGCCTCGGTCAATCCATGGAAATTAATTCTCTCGGCTCCAAGGATAACATCCATTGCTTCATGATCTTTAAGCTCCACTTTCTGCGCTTCCTGATGATTTTTCTTTTCCATTCTTCCATTCCTTTTATTTTTTGTTTTGGGTCTAATATTTTTTATTTGCTTTTGATCTTCCCTTTTTTCTTCATCCTGATTATTCCCGCAGCGAGAATCTCCGCTATTTCCTTGATTTCTAAGGGCGCGACTTTCATATTTTCAGCATATTCAGATTTTTGATCTCTCATCTTTTCATTTTCTCCAACTTGGTGTTTCTACTAAGTTTCATACAAAATTGGAGAGCGGAATGACCACGTATTTGGATATTTTCTTACAAAAAAGATTTTTCACGCCTCCGTTTTGAGGCTAAAGCTTTAAATCATAAAAAAAGGGGAATCAAAAAAGAAAGAGCTCCAAAGTCTCAATAAAACGATGGAGCTGTATGGCTGTTTGAATTTTTATAGGAAAAATGACACAACCGCAATTACCAGCAGGAAACCTTTAATGTTCCTGGACTATTTTCTTTGCTGCGGCTTTAATCATCTTTTTTAGAGATGTTGGCTCAAGGACTTTTGCCTGTCCTCCCTGATACAATACCCAATGGATTATCTCCGGTTCTGGAACAGAGGGCACATGCACCCTCAAATATTCCATGCCGACTTTTTCAATTGTCTGTTCTGAATGGAGCGGCTTTGCGGCAATAAAACTTTTGAGCGATTTATGGCAGATGATTTTTACATTTTCTATTCTGTCATACTCGAGAAAATTATCGGCGGTCGTCTGGCTTATTATTTTTTCGTCCGGTTCGAAGTATTTGCCGCTTTTTTCCGCACTGGAAATGCGGTGAATGGCAAATGTCCTTCCTTTATTTCGTTTCAGGCAAAAGCCTTTTATATACCAGGAACGATCGTAATAGACTAGCGCATGAGGCTCCACCAGGCGTTTGGAATATGTCCCATGGCCGTCTTCATATGTGATTTTTACAGCTTCATGATTCTGCCAACATTGGAAAATATTCATAAAAACCCCGGAATCTATACTAATCTTCAAGCCGGGAATAAGCGTAAGCGATTTAACAAGAGCCTTGTCAAGAAAGTCTGGATTGTTGGTGGAAAGCTGAAAATCAACGGCATTGCGAATATCACTCTTTAACGGTTCCGGAAAAATTTCCTCCGCTATTCTGGCTCCAAGGACAAACGCTATCATTTCGTGTTCGCCCAACACAGCGGGGCATGAAAAGTTCCATCCGTGATGAACAAGATAATAGCCTTTCCTGAAATAGTCGTATTTCATAGGGCAATTGAACTCTTCTCTCAGGCTTTTAATGTCGCGCTGAATGGTCTTTATGCTACAGGAGATGTTTAGATTTTTCGTATCTTCCCAGCGTTTGAGTTCCCGCGCAAAGCTAAAGCAATTCGGGTATCTGTTTTCTTTCAGGAGCCCAACAAAACGAGTAAGCCTCAGCATTTGGTTTTTGTTTACCGGCATAACTCCCTCCCATAAAAAAATAATGCCTTTTCTGTAATATAGCGCCACTAAGACAAAAGATGACTTAGTGAGCCGATTATATTATAAGAAAAAACGAAAAAACATCAACGAGGGGGAATTATGATGAACTACAGACCGCAAAAGTTTTTACGACTTACATCCAATAGCCTTCTGAAAGAGCTATTCACACAGCAGGGTTGCGCCTGGAAGAAGCTGTGGGATAATCTCCCTCCTTGCCGCACAGATTTTATGTATTCAGAATATAGAGAGTTACCCCAGGCGGCAAGGCATAATATTGAGCTGATAATGCAGGAAGTTTATTCTGTTGCAAGCAGCGAGGATGGAATAAACCAACTTGTAAAAACAGCAAAGTTCTGTGGATTAGAATTGGCGAAAGAATTTTTCAAATATCGGAGCCGTTGCGACAAAGCTCTCTGGTTCTATCTGAGAAATCAAAATCTCTGGGAACATGCGATGCGTTGCGCTTACTCAGACAGTTTGTCCAAAAAATATTGGCGGCGTCATATTAATTTGCCGTTAAAAGATCCAAAAACAGAAAAGGTGTCTTTGGAGCGGTTCGGCGAAGCTATTTCATCCTTTTATATTGATAGCGAGGGAAGAGGTCACGGCGTTAAAGTAGAACACTTCAAACGCTCAGAAGCGCTTGATTATTTTTTTGTTTATCTATCCGATCATCCCAAAGTTTATGAAGTATGGGACGCTGAACTTGGGTTTCGAAGAAAAAACGAATGCCATCTGTTTGAACTTGTGTTTGCCTGGGACCATACTCTGGGGGTTTTGGAAATTCACGCGGGGGGCGGCAATTCGGCGCAATTAGCTCTGATGGAGATTTTCCTGCATGAAATCATGGAAGAGCTTTTCACGTTTTCAAGCATTGACAAACATGCATACAACATTGACCAGTTAAAATACAGCGGCTTCAATTTTTACACTGAGCCCGAGGACGGGGTATTGGGTGTTTTTATTAAGAAGATGATTTTTTCAAAGCAGGAAAAAGGAGAAAGAACTATAGCGCTTCAAGTAGCTCCCGGGTTAGAGGATTTTTATGAAGCTCTTGAGCATGATTTAAATATAAAGGAACTGAACCTGAGATCCCTCAACGTTGAAAAAGTGACCCTCCTCATAAAGGCAATTCATAATGGCAGGGTTTGTTCCTTTTCTATAGATATCAGCAAAACAAGCTGCAATTTAAAAAGCAAATGTGAGTGGCAGCGGATTCTTGGAGAAAAGTGCCTTAGTTGCTGGAGGATAGACAATGTCACAATGCTCGCTTGATCTGATCTGGAATTGCGCGTCCCATCCTGCTCCGGAGCTGACAATTGAAACCTTAAAAAGCCTCCCCAATGGAGACTCTGATATTTTTTTAGAGCTCGAATTACTAATTCCTGGCAGAATTTCCAATTATGTTTCATGCGAGGTCTGCCATACACATATAGAAGAAGTGTTCCAGATTGAATCGCCCAGTGGCAGCGCGCGACATTGCATGGTATGCGAACACAATGGCTTAATGGAAGTACCCAGGGAGCGTCTGTTACGCTGGAACATAGATTATAAACCAATAGTTCAAACTACTGTGGATGCCTTGAAGTGCCGAGGACGGACGCAGGAAATTGTAAAAGGACATTTATGGGACCTTGGCTTTTCATCTTTGCCGGGGATCTCAAGACCAGTTTATGTGCTAAGAAATATTGATATGCTCTACGATAATCTTCCTATTTCCGGGCAAAGCCCTCTGCTTTTTATTTTTGGATATTCTTCCGGGGAATTCCTCAAGACCTTTGACAAAGGAGACATTTTTGAGTTGCGCAACTTGCTGTTTTTGAAGAACGGAGCTTTTGATCTTGAATTTCTGCGCAATGCAGTGCGAGATACGGCGGCAATTCAAACAAAAGACGCCCCTAATATCTTCTGCTATTCCGGGGACTCTTATAGTGTCTGCTATAACAGGGGCAAGATGTTTGCGCTTTCAACTGTTGATGTCGGAGCGGGCTACATACATAAACTTTTATCGCGCCCTGGTCAGGCTGTCTCCGTTGCAGAAATAGTTCTTGGCGCGGAAATCGATATACAGGACACAGCGCTTAGCGATTCCGGCGACATAGCAGACCGGAAGGCGGTCAATGAATATCGAACTCAGGCTCGCGAATTGCTTGAAGAAATAACAGAAGCCCGCGCCAACGGCGATGCCGGAAAAATTGAAATCATTCAGGAAGAACTTTTCCAGTTAGAAAAGGCCATTAACGAATCCAGAGGGCTGAAAAACCGTCCGAGAAAAGCGCAGAGCGGGCGAGAGCGCATAAGAAAAGCTTTTTATTCGGCATACTTGCGAGCGCGCAAGAAAATAGAAGAATCGGATCCAGATCTCAGCGAACACCTGAAACAAACAATTTCCGGCGGAATGAATCCAGTCTACCGCCCATCCAGCGAAATTGTCTGGCTTACTTGAAAGAGCTTTTTCTCATGCCGCCTCTCAGGCGGCTTTTTTTATGTCTGCATTCCTGATTTTATTCTCAAAAAAAACGTTTCTCCCACTTGCTACGCGAAACGTAGCGGATGCTACGCCGGACGTAGCGCCTTTCATCGTAAAGGCGCAGTTCGGAAAAACCAATTGAACAAACAGAGCTTGTTCAGCCGGAAGCGCCATAAGCCAAAATAAGGAGAGGCTTATGAAAGAAGAAGTATGCGCAAAAAGAAAAACACCCCCTCAAACGCCAATTGGCAAAAATTCTTACGACTGCTTTGGAAAAAGCATTGCCAATTACATTCGAACAAAGGCCGGAAAGCTAATTGAATCGGAAAATTTCCCTCCAGACGGCCGACTTGACATTCAGCAGGAATTTGCGTTGGAAATAGTGAGGCAAATGGAAAAATACAATCCTGCAAGATCAAAAAAATACACATTTATTCAGCGCCTGATAGAACATAGAATTGTCAACATGCTGAAGCACAAAAATGCCCGTTGCAGAAATGGCGCGGTCTGTCTGTCATTAAGCAATATGTCAAATGAGGATATTAATCAGATTGAACGCATAGCATCGAAAAGCATTTGCAACTATGGAATGAAAAGTGACCTGGAAGAAGCGATCGCTGCACTTCCAGAAGATCTGCGCGATATATGCGATCTCCTCAGAACAATGACCGTATCCGAAATAGCCCGCAAAACATGCCTGCCAAGATCCACGGTTTTTAACCGGATAAAAAGAATCAGAAAGCTGTTTCAAAAAAAAAATTTGGACAAATATCTGAAAGACGTGGTCATTTCCGATCAGAATTTTGTATGAAAGATAGTAGAAGGATCTGACAGGAAAAAAAATCGCGAAGAAAATAATATGGGAAAGATGATATGGATAAAATGATAACTACTTATTCGATGTGGCGCTCCTTCAGGGACTGTCGGAAGGCTTGCTACTGGAGATACTTTCAGCAGCTTGTGCCATTGCAGAAAGCGCACAGTTTGGCATTCGGCTCGGTAATTCACCAATGCCTGGAGATATGGCATGGGAGTCAGAATATTTCCGATGTTTTGGAGCATATCGACCATACCTATATAAATAGGATTGCAGACGAAAAGGAAAAAGCTGACTGGCATCTTGCCAGGGCGATGATGATGGGATATGCCCGAATCTATCCTAAGGAAAACTTCGAGGTTGTCACTCTTGAGCAAGAATTTTCAGGGCCGATCATTAATCCCGAAACCGGAGCTGAATCCAGAACTTTTATTCTTGCCGGCAAGGTTGACGGAATAGTGAAGATGGATGGATCTTACTATCTTCTTGAACACAAAACAGCCTCGCAGATTGATGGCGGATATCTTGATCGACTTTGGACAGATTTTCAAATTATTTTGTATTCCTGGTACATTGAAAAATGCCGTGGATATAAGATTTCTGGAATCATTTACAACATCCTCGCCAAGGCAAAATTAAAACAGAGCAAAGGCGAAACCGAAGCGGAATTTGAGGAACGTCGCGAGGCATTGATAGCCAAATCCAAGACGGGAAAATCTTCGGCTAAGCGAAAGCTGCCCGAGACCAATGAGGAGTTCCAATCAAGGTTGGCAGAAAAATATTCTGACCAGCAGATGTTCCACCGGGAAATCCTTTTTATCAGCCGCGACCAGTTTGAAGAACTACAAGCGGAACTTTGGGAACTCTCTCAGGCAATGCTTGAAGCGAGGCGCAGAAAAGCATTTTACCGAAACACAAGCTGCTGTTTTCAATATAATCGCCCGTGCGCCTATTATCCGCTTTGCAGTTCCGGCGGCAATCCAAATATCATTGAGAATATGTATGAGCGAAAAGCTCCGCACTCCGAACTTTCGGAATCCGTTTTAAACACACAAAACAAGCCAATTTTTTAACCCAAACCAAGGAGGAAATATGTTGCCGAAAGAAAAAACAAAACCGCAACTCTCGCCGTCAAACCTGAGCGTTCTTTTGTACGGGCCAAGCAAAATCGGAAAGTCAACCTGGTGTTCCCAAGCTAAAAATGCAATTTTTCTGGCAAGCGAACCGGGACTGAATTCCCTTGAGGTTTTTCAGGTTCCGATTACTAACTGGGAGGAGCTTTTAAAGGCCTGCGCAGATCTTGCGGAGGGGAAGCATTCGTTTGAAACCGTCGTTATCGACACAGTTGATAATTTGTACCGGATGTGCGCAGACTACGTTTGTCAAAAAAATAAAATAGAACACGAATCAGACCTTCCTTATGGAAAGGCTTACGCGCTTATTATGAACGAGTTTCAACGAGTCATAAACAAGCTGGCCTTTCTTCCCTACGGATTGATTTTGATTTCTCATTCCATCGAAAAAGAGATTGAAACCAGAACGGGAAAACATACCCGCATCGTTCCGACATTGCCAGACAGAGCAAGGAAGATGGTGGTGGGCTTGGTGGACTTGATTCTGTATTGCGATTTGGAGACAAACAAAGATGATAAGGGAAAGCAGACCTATCGTCGCGTAATCCGCACCAAGCCGAATTTGAATTATGACGCAGGCGACAGGACCGGGCGTTTGCCGGAAGTCCTGCCATTGGATTTCAAGGAATTCATCAAGGCATTTAACGGGTCTGGCAATAAAGCCCAAAAACAGGAAATCAAAAAATAATCCGCAGGAAATGGGTTATTTATGGACGCAAGTCAAGGCAGATCGTGAGCATCGTTTACAGCTTCCGTAAAGATGCTCTGTATGATCTAAGACGCCTCAATGATTACTATGGCAAAAAGAAATACGCCATGCAATTGAGGAGGTTTGACACGGATAAGAAATGTTTTATTGGCAAATATCCCCAAATTGAGCTTAAGGAATTGCCAAAGCAGGAGGTTGGCGATGGCTAAGTGCGAAGAAAAAACTGAGGTGTATTCACGTGTCTGTGGATATTTTCGCCCCGTGGCCAACTGGAATCGCGGGAAACGACAGGAATTCAAGGATAGGAAAACTTTCATCGCTCCTGACTTGACAAACAATACAAAATTAAAAAAGGAACATAACAATGACAGAAAACAACAATGACAATTTAGACCTCTCACAATTTGATGAGGAGTATGCTTCAGCAGAAGTTGAGGAACGCAATTTTGAGAATGTGCCGGACGGAAAATATCAGACCATTATTGACCGGATTGAATTGACAACAGCCAAAACTTCCGGCAATCCCATGCTGAAATGGACATTAAAAATTCTTGGACCAACACATCAAGGACGCCTTCTTTGGCGCAATAATGTGATGGGTACGCAGGAAAATATAAAATGGTTAAAATCTGACCTGATGACCTGCGGCCTTGAGCTTGAGAAGCTGTCCGATCTTCCGGACAATCTTGAAAAGCTCTTGGACGTAAAACTCGAAATCACCAAGCGCACCCGTGGCGATAATGAAAATATTTATTTCAATCGCCGCATTGTGACGGATGATATTCTGGATTATGAAGCTGATTCCGATGATGAACCTGCCGATGACATCCCGTTTTAGCAGGCAGGATAAAATCCTGCACCATAGTTCTGCCGCTTTCGCTTACGCTGGCGGCAGGGTAAAGCAGGAAAAGGCAAGGATTCTCATAAATTCAAACGGGATGTCATGCATCATAATTTCAAAATTATAATCGACTCGAGGGAGCAGGAAGAGTACTCCTTTTCCTGCCCCTCAATCAAAAAGAAACTGGATGCCGGGGATTATTCGATCGAGGGATTCGAGACCCGGGTGGCGGTGGAGAGGAAGTCGCTGGAAGATTTTGTAAAGACTGTTATCCGAGGCAGGAAACGGTTCTATAAAGAGTTGCTTCTTTTAAAGAATTATGACCATGCCTGCGTTGTCGTTGAAGGAAGCCTTCGCGATGTGCTCAAGGGAAATTACCAAAGCGGAGCGCATCCAAATTCCCTGCTGGCAATTGCCATTGTGATTACAGTCAATTTCAGAATTCCGGTATTTTTCTGCGGCGATCGACAGGCGGCTTGCCGCTTCACCGAAGAGTATCTAAAACACATTTACAGGAAATATAACAATGAAAAATAATGATATGAGCCCCCCGGCGAAAGTCAACGGAACGATAGAGAAAGTATTCTACGCCTCTCCGGATTTCTCGGCAGGCAAACTTAGAACTCCAAGCGGGCATTTAATTGTTTTTGCCGGAAACATTTACCCCAAAGAGGGACAACAAATTGCCCTCTTTGGGAACTGGATCCATCATGAAAAATATGGACGTCAATTTTATGTGAGGCATATTGAGCATGATTTGGAATTAGATGCTGACGGCCTTGTCAACTACTTGGCAAACCATCCCGATATTAAGGGGATCGGCCCGGTAAAGGCTCGGCTTCTTGTAGATGCTTTTGGCGCCCACTTTGAAACAATTCTTATAAAGGAACCCGAGAAGTTTGCCCAAACAGGCAAAATATCGTTGGCCAAAGTAAAGCTTCTTCAAAAAGAGTGGCAGCTCAAACGCAGCACAAATGCCGTTCAAGCGTGGCTATCGTCATTTGAACTGACGCACCATCAGGTGACAACGCTGGTTGAGAAACTTGGCAATAACTGCCTCGAAATTTTAAAGGCCGATCCATATATACTTATCCGCGAGATCAATGGATTTGCATTCAAAAAAGTCGACAAAATTGCCCGAAAGATGGGAGTCCCGAAGGGACATATTTCAAGGATAAAAGCTGGGATTAAGTTTTGTGTGGATGAGGCTCTGGATTCCGGGGACTGCTATGTAGAATTCGAAGAGCTTATCGACAGATCAAATGCCCTTTTAATAATGGACGACCTTGACAGCAGAGAGAAAATAGAAACACATCTCAATTTCCTTTTAGATGATAAAATCTTGGCTTGCCAGTCGCATGGCGGACGCATTTTGGTAGCCAACCCGAATATCCTGAAAATGGAATCTGAGCTTGCGATAATATTTAAAAATGGAAATAAATCAAGTAATTATTTTTCTTACGCTACTTCCAGAGAAGTAATGAAGGCATCTGAAACGCTGAATCATAAGCAGGCTCTTGCTGTTAACAACGCGACATTCAAAAGGATGAGTTTAGTCTCAGGCGGAGCTGGAACCGGAAAGACATTTCTGGTAAGCGCGATAGTGAATATTGCTAAAGATACCAGGAAAAAGATCATCCTTGCCGCGCCCACCGGCAAAGCCGCAAAACGTCTTGAGGAAGTGGTGGGGATAGAAGCAAAGACTATCCATCGACTGCTTGGCTATGACGGGAAAGATTTTTCCGTTGAGAAAATAGAAACGGACATTCTCATATTGGACGAGTGCTCTATGATAGATATCTCTCTCGCCTGGCAACTCTTCAAAGCAATCGATCTGGATAAAACCTCGGTTGTCCTTGTTGGCGATCATAACCAATTGCCGCCTGTTGGGCCGGGAAACATCCTTCGCGATCTGATTCAATCGCAGGTTATTCCATCCACTATCCTCGATGAAGTAATGCGCCAAGCCGGGGCATTGAAAGAAAACAGCATGGCCATTCTAAATGGCGAGGTTCGTCCCACCAGCGCGCCAAATAAAAATCGCTGTCGCGACTGGTATCTGCTTAATAAATATACATCCGCGGACGAAGCTAAAAAAATCTTATGCAAGCTTGTAGATGAACAGCTCCAGGGCTTCGGATTCGATCTCGTCAAGGATGTTCAAATACTCACTCCTACACACAAAGGGCCGCTCGGGACACGGGAACTAAACATCGCGATTCAACGGGTGATACAGAAGAAATTGTGGGGTGTGCATGCGCCACCCGTATTGCCGAACAGACGTCCAGGTTTTCTTTTTCATGACAAGGTTATTCAGACCAGAAACAACTACGACATTGAAGTAATGAACGGAACGATCGGGTATATCACAAGCTTGGATGAGCGGGGCAATCTCAGAATCAATTTTGATGGAAAAGAAGTGGAAATCGAAAAGGGCAGTTCCGAGATGCGGGACATCCAATTAGCATACTGTTTAAGCCTGCACAAAGCTCAAGGCTCGGAATTTCCCTGCGCAATAGTGATTCTTCATAAGTCAAGCTCGTTCATGCATCATCGCAATTTATTCTATACCGGAGTCACCCGCGCTCAAAAAACAGCCATCATTATCGGGGATGCCTGGGGCATAAGAAACTGCGCGCAGAAGCGCCAGGTTAGCGAACGCAAAACTTTTCTGTCCCATTTACTGCCACTAAAAACTTCAGGAGGTATTTATGTCTGAATTGGAATTTCATGACGCCGCACAGCAGTTTCCGCTTCTTTCCGAGGAGCGTCTGAAAGAACTGGCCGAGGACATCAAACAACGCGGACAACAGGAAGCAATCCGGACGCTTGGCGGAAAAATCCTCGACGGACGCAACCGCTATCTGGCTTGCTTAAACGCTGGCGTTGAACCGAAGTTTGAGACTCTGCCGGAAGAAGTAAATCCTTATGCCTATGTCTGGAGCCTCAATGGCGAACGCAGAGACCTGACACAGGATCAACGATACTTAATCTGGAGATCCTGCTCGCAGCGCTCGGGAGAATGGGACGCAATCAATAAGCGTGTTCAGAAACGGGCCAATCAGTCGCGCAGCGAATTGAAAAAAGGCAAGCCTCAACCATTAGATGATAGACCGTCCACAGATTGTGGACGGTCTTCCGCTGCGCCTCGAGGTGTAGGCAGCACGGAACTGGCGACTGCGAGCAAAACCAATCGCGGAACCGTTGAACGCATGGAGCGTCTGCAGCGCGAACGACCCGATCTAGCGGAACAACTTAAGGATGGAAAGATCACATCTGCGGATGCGATGCGGGAGATTACTACTGCGCCGCACGTCGCCCAAAATGCCGGAGACAACGAATGGTACACGCCAAAAGAATATATAGAGCTAATCCGCAATGTGACGGGAGGCATCGACCTTGATCCGGCGTCATGCCAAACAGCAAATGAAATAGTTAGGGCAACGGAATTCTTCAGTCAGGAGGACGATGGTTTGATTAAAAAATGGCATGGTCGAATATTTATGAATCCGCCTTATGCCCAGCCATATATTCAAAAATTCATAGAGAAACTTGTCTCACACGTCGTTGCCGGCGAAGTATCCCAGGCGGTGGTTCTGGTTAATAACGCGACGGAGACCAAGTGGGGGCAATTATTGCTTCAGCATGCCTCGGCAGTATGCTTTCCAGCCGGAAGAGTAAAATTCTGGCATCCGGACAAAATATCCGCTCCGCTTCAGGGACAGATGATCGCATATATCGGAAAAAATGTAGATGCTTTTTCAAAATCATTCAGCAAGACAGGAGTAGTTTGCCATGGTCAATAACGGATATAACCCATTGCGCTGGGATTGTAAAAAACAGGGATGTTTCAACAAGAAAAAACGTCCCAAAATAGAAGAGTTCGCCGAATGTCTGCCAGGCAAGATTTCATTTGGGGATGTTGACAGCATTGTTGAAATAAGAGGCAACTTCCTCGTTCTGGAATTCAAGGAAACGCCAACTATTCCGAGAGGACAACAGATCCTTTTTCAACGGCTGACACGGCTCGCTCCGGTTTATGTCATGGTGATCGAAGCCAACATTGAATCAATGAGAATTTTTGGCGTCAACTATATCGCCGACGGGCGTATTGGCAAGCAAACGCCGATGGATTTGCCGGGACTTAAAGACAAAATAAAATCTTGGTCAGACTGGGCGCAAAAGCATCCCGCAATATGATAATTCGAAATAATAAAAACAAGAACGGAGAATATGACATGAGTAAAAAGACACACCAAAATATATCCCGAATCGTAATCTGCCCAAGATGCAATGACGAGATTGACTGGAAACTGAAATATAAGCCATCGCGAGGATGGGTGTGTAAATATTGCCGCGAAGAACTCGGACTGCGTGATGAAGCATCAAATTTCGCCTCGCGTCCGATGAACGATCTTGAGGAACGCCGCCTTGACGAAGACTGGGACGGCGAGTTAGAAAACATGCCAACCAATAATAAAACAGCATAACTGCAGAGAAATTTGAAGGACTTTAATGGAAACCTCTAAAGACACTAAGAAACATCTGCCCGACAAATTTGTGGAAGAGGTGAAATCCAGCGTAAACTTGCTGAATTTTGCCATTGCAAAGGGGTTGCGGCCACTGCCCGGTCATAAAGATCGTTTTCCGTGTCCGTGGCGTTCCGGCGCGGATTCAGATGGATTTCAGATAACGGCTGACAGCTGGTATGATTACGTCAGCAATGATTGCGGGGACTGCATCGAATTTGTCCGGCGCTTGAAAAACTGTGATTTTTCAACGGCGGTTCTGGAGCTAGCTGGCTATGTGGGAATAAAAGAGCCTTCAAAGACTCCTTCGGAAAAGAAACAGAAGATAACCGCGACTTATGATTACCGCGATGAATCCGGCAAACTGATATTTCAGGCCATTCGCATGGAACCCGGTCGCAACGGCAAATCCAAGGAATTCAGGCAACGTCGTCCCAATGGCAAGAATGGCTGGATTTGGAACCTCAAAGGAATAAACAAAAAACCGCTATATCGATTGCCGGAATGGATAAATACTTCAAAGGAGGAACGCGTCTTTATAGTCGAAGGCGAAAAGGATGTTGATAATCTTTTTAAACTTGGGATAAAGGCGACCTGCAATGCGGGCGGAGCTGGGAAATGGATGCCCGGCTATACAAAACTTCTCGAAGGCCGCTCAGTTGCCATTATCCCTGACAATGATGGCCCCGGAAAACGACATGTTGAAAAACTTGCGCTGGAATTATGGAAAAAGGTGTCAGCTATCAGAATTCTGAATCTGACTGATTTGCCGGAAAAAGGCGATGTCTCAGACTGGATAACAGCGCGGCGCAAGGACGGATCCAGCAATGAGCAAATCCGCATGGAGCTGATGAAGCTTCTCAGCGCGACTTCATCCATATCGGAAAATGACATCGCAGAGATCAAGGAACAAATCAAAAATCACGCGGCCGAAGCCAATCGAGAAAACGCTAAAGCAAAGAAAAAACCGGGAAGAAAAACTGAAAGGCTGACCCCGAAGGAAATAGCGGACGCATTCCTGGACGCACACAATATTTCAGAAAAAAGCCTCTACCGGGCTTATCGCGGAATGTGGTATTTCTATCATAAAAACGCTTATATCAAAATAATGCACGATGATCTCAAGGCGGCGGTCATGGCTTTTCTGCGCGATCGCTTTGCGAATGAAGCGACAAGCTCAATGCGCAATAATGTAATCGCAAATCTGGAATCAAATAATGTTGCGACTATTCCGTCATACTATCCGTTTCCGTGTTGGCTGCCTGGAGGCATCTCAGCGTCCGGGTGGACTTTTATGCGCAATTGCATCCTGAATGTTGAGATGGCGGCAAAGAGGATTTCCGGCGCAAACGTTAATCAGTCTGATGTGATAAAAGAATACAGTCCTGATTTATTTTCCACTTTCCGCGTTGATTTTGATTATGACCCGAAAGCCCAATGCCCCGGATTTGAAAATTTTATCGCCGATGTCCAGCCAAGCCGTGCAGGGCGCGATATTCTTCAATTGCTCTGCGGGCTGGCCCTTGTGCCCGACACCCGCTATGAAGTGATCTTCCTTCTTTTCGGCGAAGCTGGCACGGGCAAAACCACATTCACGGAAATACTCAAGGCGGTGGTTGGCCCGGCAAACGTATGCTGTTTGCCGTTGAATAAATTTACGGAAAAACACAGCACACATCTTCTGACTGAAAATTTGCTTAACGTGGTCGGAGATTTGCCCACAAGCGACGGACATGTAAGTTTGCATCAGATTGAAGGCATCCTTAAAGATGTGGCCAGCGGCGGAACCATACCCGTAGAACGCAAAAATAAAGATCCTATGACAGCCCCCGCCATCGCACGCTGTGTTTTCGCGTCCAACTCTCTTCCCGCTTTTGCCGACCGCTCAAACGGAATCTGGGACAGGCTGAGGATCATTCCATTTGATCAACGCTTCCGTGGAACGTCAAAACACAACCCAAATCTGAAAGAGGAAATATTGTCTGAAGAACTTCCGGGCATTTTCAACTGGGCGCTGGAAGGCTTGATAAAGCTTCGATCTCTCCGGCGTTTTCCAGAGCATCCCGAAGGACAGGAGCTTGCCAGTCAACATCGCCTGTCATGCGATCATGAGCGCCAGTTCCTGACAGAAAATTATGAAGAGCAGAACGGCTCCTACGTGAACAAGTCGGAGCTTTATGAAAACTACAGAAGCTTTTGTTCCAATAATGGCTTCAGGGCAAAGAACGCCGCCAATTTCGGACGCGAAGTAAAGAGGATTTTCAGAAGCGCGGAAGAAGACAGAATCAGGACATCCACTGACAGGCCCCGGATTTGGCGAAATATAGAAAGGGCTTATGTATGAAGACTTTGCGCGATTTTGGACCAGTTGGACCGGGTTTTGCCTTTATACCAGAATATGAGCGAACCCAACCTGACCTGATTTTTCTCAGGTCTAGTTGGCTTTCGCTCTTTTCACTGTTGCAAATATATGTCGGTCCATCTGGTCCACTAGCCTCAAAAAGGAGCCGCAATGAAAATCGATAAAATTTTCAAACAGATGAAACAGGTCGGATTGGCTTTCCCGGAAAAGCGAAAGCCAACGTCACCCTCCGCGAAACAAATTATAAAAAAAATCCCAGAAAAACAGGAGTTTTCCAAACATCGCTACGGAGCGGAAGACAGGCCGCCGCCGTTGCCAGGGGCAAAGAAAACTTCAAGCCTCCAGAAAAGAGAGACTTTGGCTTTTTGTCCAGATTGCGATTGCAATCAGCCCATGAAATGGAAGCCGAGAAAAAAACGCGGAAAGAAAGTTGACGAATGGTTTGAATGCGCTGTGTGCAATTGCGACCGGCTTGAAATCAAAATTATAAAAAAATAACGGAAGGAGGAAGAGTGAAAAATTATGCCAACGCCAAAGATGTCCTGCCGGAGGAATTGCTCCGGGAACTGAAAAAACATCATACGGGATTTTTATGGATTCCGAAAAATGAGAACCGGGAGAAGAGAAAGAAGCTTGTAATCACCCTTCACGGAGAAGGGATGACGGCAAATGAAATAAGCCGCGTCTCTGGATTGAGTGCGCGGAGGATAAGCCAGATAATCAAAGAACACAAAATCAAAGAAAGCGAGGAATTATGAATATCGAACTTAGAAACATTAACGAGATCAAGCCTTACGAAAAGAATCCCAGAATTAATGACAGCGCGGTGGAGGCTGTGGCAAAAAGCATTAAGGAATTTGGATTCCGTCAACCGCTTGTTGTTGATTCCGATGATGTGATAATAGTGGGTCATACCAGGTGGAAAAGCGCAAAGCTTTTAGGCCTTGACAAAGTCCCGGTGCATGTGGCAACCGATCTTTCGCCTGAACAAATAAAAGCATTTCGAATCGCCGACAACAAAACAGGAGAGATAGCGGAATGGGATTATGAGCTCTTGCCCATTGAGCTTTCAGAGCTTCAGGGCATGGATTTTGATTTGTCGCTTCTGGGA
>Ga0075121_1000976_pt1 | contig 18452 bp, 27 predicted proteins | sample AntAceMetag02UKG_FD_69793 | JGI IMG/M metagenome (GOLD analysis project Ga0075121, IMG submission 69793) | Saline lake microbial communities from Ace Lake, Antarctica - Antarctic Ace Lake Metagenome 02UKG | ecosystem: Environmental > Aquatic > Non-marine Saline and Alkaline > Saline | place... | reverse complement strand
AAAGAAATAAAGATGGATGTGAAAATATGATTGATTGGAAAGAATTTTTGGAAAACAAATTATTGTCTTTTACTGGATTAGAAGATAAACGTGAATATTTACATATTGAAGATTTAAGAAAATATTTTTTGAGTGAGGTTAAAAGAATAACAAAAGAGATTAAACCTTTTAAAGGTAAGATTAATTTTGATAGAGATTATTGGATTCATTTAAATGGACAATTATCAGTGTATAAAGAACTTGCAGGAGTTGAAACAAAAAAATGAATGAGTTGGAGAATTATGCGATTAAACAAATACAAAGAATTAGGAAGGAACCAACGGATAGACTGGAGCAAGGTTTTTGGATTAAGGTTGGATTAGTTGATTATTATATTTCATTTAGTATAACAAAGAAACAGAAAGTAGTAGTAAAAAAAAGTATTGAAAAATTGGAGGGGTAAAAATGATTAGTTATAATGAACAGAAAAGAATTATTGAAGCTAGAATTTCTAGTTTAAAGCATATTAAAACTTTTATTGAAATAAATTTAAAAGCACAAAGAGAAAAATTAAAGGAATTGGAAAATAATTAAAAGGAGTTATTATTATGAGCGATAAAATAGACAAATGGGTAGAGTCTGATCCAGAAAGCTGGAGCAAACTAGCTAACAACTTAAAAACAAAAGAGACATTTACAAACTTTAAAAAGAAATTTAAAAAAGGAGCAAAAGCCAACGGAAAACATAACGCTATAAAACACATGACAAACGCACAATTAAAAAAAATCTATGAAGCTAGCGGAACAGCAATAAAAAAAGGCAGAGACGGTACGCCAATAAAACCAGACGACAAACCATTTAAACCAAAAAGAAAAACAGTAAAAAGAAAAGGAAAAACCTACACAAGAACATTTAGCCCACGCTGGGAAAAAAACACTGCATTAGCTTTAGAAATAGTAGCTAGATTAAAACCTAGATCGCCAGAATACAAAACATACATTACAAATATTGTAGAGTCTACAGGCCGATCTAGACAAGCAGTAGTAAAAAAGATCTTTCGTACTAGAGTGAAGCTAAATGCTTAACCACTCTAATACGTGCCAATATTGTAACAGAGTAAAAACTTTAAACTTATTACTTGTATTAAAAAGAAAAAAGAATCTATACTATTTGCTGTAGAGATCTAACAAGAGAAAAATGCATAAAAAAAAAAACTAAGGATCTATTTTAGATCCTTAATAAAACTGCTTGTAACATACGAAGGCCAGTAACTACTGCAATTAGTATTACTACTCCCCACATAATTAACGATCCGCTCACTGTAGCAAAACCTAGAGCCATAGCGAACATTATGCTAGTAATTTGCCCAAAATTAAAGTTAGCCCTACTTAATAATAAAGCACTGGCAAATAAAACTACTAAAAATCCTATGTCTAAGAAGCCAAAAAACCACGAATTAACAAAAATATGCTGTAAGTTTAAGTTACCGCTAAGATCAAACATGTTAATATCTGTTATATTTAAATCCATATTTATCGCCTCCCAAATAATGCATTTAATAAAATACTACCAGCATAACCAATTAATATTAATTTAGCTCCTACTATAACACCAGCAACCGCTAAAAAAACAGGAGAGAAGATAGGAAACCATAGAGCCATATTATAAAACACCGTCTCTAGCAAAAACATGCCCAAAAACATCATGTTAATAGCGTTTATTCCAGCAAAAATATCAAAGCCGCCAGTAGTCGTATTTTCACATTTAATAGTACTAAAGCTCGAAGCGTCTTGCGATTGTTGAGTATTACTTATAAAACCGTCTTCTACAGCCAAAGTACACTGTCCACCTAAACTGTCATACTCTAAATCTGCTCTAGTTAAACCTAGAATAACTCCCCCGCTTGGAGTTAAAGAAATCATTATTAATAAAGCATTAATTAATATTCCTGCAAAAAATATAATCATGGCTATATTTAGTATTTTATCGTTCATTTAAGAAAACACTCCCCACATAAACGACACTACAGCAGTTATAGCAAATAACCATAATGGAATAAATCCAATAAAAATAAACACACCTAACAAAACAATTATTAAAATACTTTGCTCTAAAGATCCTACAGTTAAGTAAACACTAAGGCCTACAGCTAGTATTACTAAAAAAATAAGACTAAATAACATGCTTGGGTAACAGTTTTCTTCTTCTGCACTACAGCCAAAGAAATACTGTCTTACTTCTGAAAATATTACTGGAGAATTAAGATCTGTGAAATTATTGTCTACAATATTAACGTCGTTTATTGGATCTAAACCGCTTGCTTGTGTTAAATATAAATAATAAATGTTTAAAGTTGGATTTAAAATGAAAGTTTGAGACTCTATTATTAATTCGTATTTTTCGTTTTGATCCATATAAATATTATAAGTTCCTGTTGAGTCGTTAATAAAAGTACCAATTTCTATTAATCCGTTAGCGTCAGTGTATAAAGATAATTGTAACTCGTTAAACGACGCTATTGGCTGATTAGTACTAAAATCCAATAACTTAATTAATATTAAGCTAGCTGATCCAAAAGGATATAAATAAGGATTAAGTGTTCTTGTTGGCTCACTTGTAACTGATTTTAAACCAAAATTAGATAAAGCGTAAGCCTCGTCTTGATCTTGTATTTTTATATAATAAGGATTTACTGTATTTTGTAATAATAATTTTGTTACGTCTGACGCTATTTCTGTTTCGTAAGAGTAAGAGTTTCCAGTAATACTGTATTTCCAGTTGCCGTCTATATCTAGTAAAGTAGTTGCGTCTTTTGGTTTATTTATAGTCCATGTAGTAGTGCTAAAGTTCATGTCTGTTGCGTCGAAAAAATACTCTGACTTTGTATTATTTAAATAAAAATTTACTTTTCCTGTAGCGTCTGTTGTTTTTACGTCTATTAAAAAGTTATTGTCGCTGTCATAACCAGCAAAGCTAGTATTTGTTTTTAATGCTCCTGTAAGAGTAAACACTTGGAAAGCTACGTCTGATAACTCACTAGAAGGCACAAAACCCATATTATAGTCATAGTCAGAAAATTCGTTAAAAGTTAAGTAAAAGTCTTTTTCTTGGTAGCCTGTTACTTGCATTAATAGGTTTTTAGATCCGCTTGTTATTCCTTCTAAGTCTATATAAACATAGTTATTTGCTCCAGAATAGTTAGCGTTTCCGTCGAATTCTAAGTAAACTGCTGTTAAGCTAGAGCCAGAGTCGTTATAAAAATTGAATTTTAATAAACCATAAGTACTAAAATTAGTAGTGTTTATTGCTTCGTTGTTATCGCTATTGTCTGTTGAATAATATTGTATATTGTGATCGCCTGTTCCTGCGTAAATTATTTCTAGTGGATTGTCTCCTATTGTATAATAGTTCCAGTCTTCGCCGTTTACTCTAAAATTAATGTATTTACAGCCAGAGTTATTGTCTGTACATGTTAAAGTAAGTGTATTGTTTGTTGTTTGGCTTATTTGTGAGCTTGAAAAAGTTGTTTCTGGATCTTCCCAGTCGCCAGTAGTTATTGTATAACAATTAGAGTCTGTGCTTATTGCGTTACTTACTGTTAAGCATGTATTATAATCTGTTAATTGTACTGCTGTAGTAAAGTCATAATCTGCTGTTGTTGCTTTTACGTCTCCGTTTATTTCCCAGCTCCAGTTAGCTATTGCTAGGCTAGCTGTATTAGAGTCGTCTGTTAGTTCTATTGTTGTTGCTGATTGATTAATAACATAATCAAATTTTGAGGTTATCCAGTTTCCAGTAGACACTGCTTGACATATTGAGTCTGTTAAAGTGTCTGTACTATTGTCAATTATTAAACATATATTTAAGTCTTGGTTTTGTGTTGTTGCATAGTCATAGTCTTGTGTTGTTCCTTCTTCTGATCCGTCTACTAACCAGCTCCAGCCGTCTATGCTTGTTCCGCTAGCTGTGCTTGTGTCTGTTAGTTCTACTTCTCCAGAATTAGTATTAACTATATAACTAAAATTAGCGTCTATACTTTCTGAATCTGCAAAAGGATAAGCTAAACCATCACCACTATTATATAATTCACTTGCTTCATCTGAAGTTAAAACTCTACTCCATATTCCTGCTTCATCAATGTTTCCATCACACAGGTCTGCTGTTCCATCATGGTCTACTCCAAAATAACAATTCGTTAAACTAAAAGTACCTGTTTGAGCTGTACCTGTTCCAATTCTTGAACCATTTACATATAATTCTAAAGTTGAACCATCATAAGTTGCCACTAGATGATTCCAAGTAGTATTTTCAATATTACTCTGGACATCTTTCCAAGTCCCAGCAATTTTAACTCCAAAATCATATCCTATTGATGATGCACTACCCTGACGCCATAACCTAAAATAATTAGTAGCATCACCATGACAAGTAAAAATATTTTCATTTATATTAGTTGAATTACCTCTTGACCATACAGAAATACTAAAACTATCAACATCAAAACCTGTTGTAGAATCTAATGTACTTTTAGAACTATTAGTTCTAACATAACCATAAGAATCATTTATTACACCTGTTTCTTCATAAGTAACATTTGAATTAGTTGCATCATTTGAACCATGTTTGTCTAATAATTTACCACTTGCTTCATCAAAATCCCAATAAGAAACTAAATCAGTAGTTAAGTCTGCATAATTAAAACTTAACATTAAAATTAACATTAATAAAACAAATATTTTTTTATACATAACAATCTATTTCTCCTTGTTGTTCTTGGATTATTTGTTCTAAAGTTTTTTTGAAATCTGATTTATAGCCAGTCATCACGCACATATTAACGGCCTCCCATATAAGGATTTTGTGCTGAGTATTGCTGTGTATTTTGGCCTCTGTATAAGTACATTACTAAACCTAAACCCATGAAAAAACCTAAATATCTAACTATAGTAATTATTATAGTATTTAATAAACTTACTGCCCACATAGCAGTCATAATGTCAGCAAAAATACTGGTTACTGGGTATACTACTAGAGTAGTAATAAAAACAGTTAAAACCACTTTAATTAAATCTTTTACCATTCAAAAAAACCTCTGTTTTTTTGTAGTAATTGTTTTTTGTTCCATAGTTATATTATTGTGTTAAGTAGTATTTAATCTTTTCTTTTATAGTTTTTAAAGTTTTCTATTTTTTAGAGTAAATAGAGCCTCTAAGTTTTGCTCTTATTCCTGTTAGTCTTTTGTCAGTTACGCGATCTTTTATTTTTTGTAAGCCTTGTTTTGATCTTTGAGCTGTTCGTTTTAAATTAGCTACTTGTTTTGCTCTTTGTTCTTGTTGGTATTGTTTATATTTTTGTTTTGCTTTTGTTTCTCTTAATTTTTGTTCAAAATTCATAGGTTTATTTTGGCTTGTGTTTACTTCGTACACGTTTCCAAAAATGTCTTTTCTAGTTTGTTTCATATTAACCTAACTCCTTTGTTATTTATAAACTTTTTGTTTAGGTTATTTCTAGCTCTTTTTTGTGCTAAGTACTTTGCTACGCTTAATCCTTGTTTTTCTCCATAAGTGTCTATGGCAAATTGTCTTAATTCTATTTTTACTGGGTTGCTAGGTATTTTTGATTTATACTTTTTGTTTCTAAATTTATAATCTTTTATGCTTGGATCGTCTCGCATATATTTTTTAACTGTTTTTTTGTAAATTGTTCTTACTGATTGGCCTATTGTGTTGTCTGCTACTTCTAGTCCTTCATTATATGCTTTGTTTTGTGGTTGTGGTTTTTGTGAGACTGTTTTCCATTTACTATTATTTTTTACTCTTACTTGTGCGATATATAATTTTGTTTTGTTTCTTTGTACTTGTTGAGGGTTTTTAAAACTTGGCAGTCTTAGTCTTGGAATAACTATAGCTGGTACTTTGATAAATGGAGTTATCATTGTAGGCACTGCTGTTATTAATGTTGTTGCTGTTAGTGTTGCAGTGTCTGTTTTTGTTTTTGTGTCTGTTCTTGTTAAAGTGTCTGTTAGTGTTGCTGTCGCTGTTGCTGTTTTTGTGTCTGTTCTTGTTAAAGTTTCTGTTTTTAATTTAGCCATTGTTTTTGTTTTTGCCATTGTTTTTGCTTTTGTTTTTTCTAAAGCTACTGTTTTTAATCCTACTTTTTGAGCTACTTGTAATTTTGCTATATTTTGTATTGTTCTTAGTCTTAATTGTGGGCGTGCAAATAAAGGTTTTGTTACTGCTTTTGCTTTTGCTCTTGCGTAAGCTGTTCTTGCTCTAGAGTAATTGTCTTGTGTTGTTCCTGCTATAGTTTTTGTTGCTGTTTTTGCTTTTGCGTAAGCTGTTTTTGCTGTTGCTGGTTTATAAGCAGTCATGCTTTTAGTTGTTGCTTTTGTTAAAGAGTCTGTTATTGGTTTTATTTCTGTTTTTGTTGCTAGTAAAGTTCCGCCTTTAGTTTTTACGCTAGTTAATTTTGTAGTGTCTTCAAATACTGGTTTTACTATTTTTCCTTTTTTCTTTGTAAGATTAAAAGGATCTAACTTATTATTTTTTGTACTGGGTTTTATTGTTGGTTTTGTTTTGTTTAATCTTTTTAAAACATTGTCTATAACTTTGTCGTCTACTAAAACTACGTCTGGCTCGCTTTGAGGTATTACGCCTCCTCTTTTTTTAGCAAAGTCTAAGTTAATTTTGTTTAGTTCGTCGTTTACTATCATGCTTCCTTTTTTAGAAAAATCCTTACTTATTTTATTTAATCCTTCTGTTAGTTTTATTTGTTTAGCTAGTTTTGCTCCTATTATTGCAGGGTATGCATTTAAGTTAGCCATTTGAGTAGAAAGTAACTGTACTTTTTTTAGTGTTGCTGGTGTTGCTGATTTAGAATAAGCCTCTATTGCTCTCTCTAGATCTATTTGTAATAATCCTTTTCCTTTATCTACGCTAGTATATTCTGGTATTTGTAAAATATTGTTTTTTGTTCCTTTTATTTTTGTTACTCCTAAACCTAGAGCGTCGTCTACTTTGTCTCCAGCTTTTGTTATTGTTGAGCTTGTGAATTTTGTTCCTTTTGGTAGATCGTCTGCTGGGTTAGCTATTCTTAACATGTAGTCGTCAGGTAGGCCTTTAGTACTTGTTTTTATTATTTGGCCTTTTCCTTTTGTTCCGCTAAAAGTTAGTATGTCGCTTTTAAATTTTGTTGTTGGCGAAATTATTGTTTCGTTGCCTTGAAAAGTAATAGTTTTACTAAAGCCTTTTTGTCGTGTTTGTGCTATAAATCTAGAATAATCGTCTGTTTTGTTAGTAAATAGTCTTGTTCCTTTTTGTTTTGCTTTGATAAATATAAAGTCTTCTTGTAGATCTGTAGTAGTTTGTTTTGGGTTTAGTTTAAACACTTGTTCTTTTTGTGGTAAGTTTGCGTATTTTGATTTGCCTATTAATTTTAAGTCTTTTATTTTTGTTGTTTTTGTTCCTTTTTGTGCTTTTACTATTCCTTCTGCTAGTTCGTCTGCTTCACTATAACTAAAGCCTATTCCTTCAAATTGAAAAGTTTTAGTTCCTTTTTTTACTAGGATTGCTTTTTCTGCTTTTTGTACTCTTTGAAATCCGCTTACTCCTTCTATTGTGTTGTCGTAAATTGTTGGTTTAAACTTTGTTTTTATTTTTGTTAGTAAGTCTTTTCCTGTTCTTGCACTTATTCTTTGTACTCCGCTAAATTCTGTAATGTCTATTTTTTCTAGTAATTTGTTTAAAGGTATTTTTTTACTGCTTTCTTTTGTAAATTCTCCCATGTACTTTGTTATGTCTGTGGTTTCTGTTCCTTTTCCTATGTTTATTCTGCCTTTTATTACGTCGTCTGTTAAGTATTTTGGAGCGTTTGTTGCTTGTTTAAATATTGCTTCTGTTTGTTCTTTTGTAAGGTTTTTTATTAAGTCGCTTCTTTTTATTATTACATCGTCTATTACGTCGAATTTTCTTGTTAAAAATCCTGTTCCTGTTTTGAATTTACTATACCTTATTAATCTTAGTTTGTCTTTTCCTAGATCGTATGCTATGCTTTGAGGGCTACCTATTAGTCTAGGATTTGCTGAAATTGTTTTTGCTACTGCTTTGCTTACTGCTCCTACTGATATTATTTCTGCTCCTATTCCTGTTACTGTTCCTAGAGACTCTCCTAAAAATTCTGATCCTGTTTGTCGTTCTACTACGTTGCTTGTTATTACGTTTGTAGCTCCTCCTATTGCTCCTGTTAGTCCTCCAGTAGTTGCTCCTGCAATAGTTCCTAGAGTTGGTACTACTGATCCTATTACTCCTCCTGCTACTGTTCCTATTAGTACGTCGTTTCTAAATGTTACTAAGTCTTCTGTTAAGTCTTGTAAGTTGTAAGGATCTCTTGCGGTTGCTAGTCCTGCTCTTAATCCTATTTGTTTTTTAAACTTTAATTCTTCGTCGTAAGTTGTTGGAGCGTTTAAATCTGTTATTTCTTGGTCGTCGAAAATATTTGTATATGTTGGTGTTTCTGTTGTAAAAGCGTCTTTATATGCTGGGTTTACAAAAGCACTATTAAAATAAGGGCTTGTTGTTTTCTTTGTTCCTGTTTGTTTGTATTGTTCACTATAAATTTGTGGTGTTGCTAGTATTGCAGTTAGTAAGTTTTTTGGTTGGCCTGCAAAGGCTTTCTGTGCTGGTGTTCCTGCGTATTCTTTTTCTGTGTTTACTCTTTGTACTTCTTTAATTCCTGCTGTTGCTCCTGCTGACAGTTTAATGTCTTCGTTAAAATATCCTCTTATTATGGGGTTTTCTACTTGGTTTACTGCTTCTTCTAAATTAGTTCTTTCTTTGAATAAGTTTTTTACGTCTTCTTGTTTTTTGTTTATTTCTTTTTGTTTAGATTTAAAAGCGTTGTTTTTTGCTGTAAAATCTGTATAATTTTTTTCTGTTAGTTCTAGTTCTGGTGTTGATTTGTCTAAGTCTCGTCTTGCGTAATCTTCTTGGAAAGCTGTATAATCTGAATTAAATTGTACTATTTCTGCGTTTAATGCTGTTACTTGTTTTGTGTCGCTTGCTTGTTTTTCTTGGCCGTAATATATTTGTCTTTGAGCTAGTGCGTCAGTGTTATTTAAGTCTGTTATTCGCGACTCTGTTTTTAATCTTGCTTCTTTTTCTGCTTTAAATTTTAGTTTGTTTAATCTTTCCAGTGTTGATTGTATTTCTGGAGAATTTAAGTAGTTTTTAGTTACTGTTTTTTCTGTGTTGTATAGCCCTAGTTTTGTTATTGTTGGTACGTCTTGATTTGGTATTAAACTTGGTATTAAGTTGTTTGCTGTTGGAATATTAAATTTAAAGTTGCTAGTGCTTGTTGTGCTTGTTCCTAGTAGGTTTCTTGTTCCTGTTAATTGGCTTGTTAGTTTTTGGCTTGTTGTTTGTGTTGGTAATTTACTAGGGCTTATTGCTGATCCTAGTTTATATGCTGATTTGTATTCGCTTAGAGTATTATATCCTGCTTGTTTTATTTGTAAGTTGCTTACTTTGTTCCAGTCTGGGGCTGTTTGTAAAGGGCTTGATCCGCTCCTTTGATCTTGTATTACGTCTTGCGTTGAGACTCCAGAGCCTGCTCCTGTTCCGCTAGAATTAACGTACCCAGTGTCGCTTATTAATGCTCCTGTGTTTGCGTCTCTTGTTATTGTTCTTGTAGATCCGTTTGCTGGTTGGGCGTTTATTGTGCTTGGCCTGTAAATATAAGTTTTTACTGGTGTTTGTTTTGGAGCTGGTACGTTAGCAAAAGTTCTTTTTCCGCTACTGTCTGTACTTACTACTACAAAAGGCATTTATATTCGCCTTCTTTTTATTGGTTGTGGTTTTGGTTTCTTGTACATTTTGATTATTTGTTTAAGTTCTTGTTTGCTCATGTCTCTTTTTTGTTGTGCGATTATTTCTTTAACAGTTACCATAGTTATATTATTGTGTTAAGTAGTATTTAATCTTTTCTTTTAGTGTTTATAAATCTTTTATTGAAAAGGTTAAAAATTGTAAAAGAGTCGCTACTCTTTTATATGTATAAATAGTTTTCTTTTTTAGTTTATTAGCTTTTCGCATAGGGCTAGTTCGGTACGTTTATATTTGAGGGTTTGTTTTTGTTTTTCTAAATAATTTATTTGTTCGTCTAGTTCTGCGATTATTTTGTCTAGTCTTTGTAAGCCAAAATTTACTTTAATACTCATTTTTTAATCACTTTTCCTCTTAATTTTGGATTAGTATATCTTTCTCCATAACTACCATAAACAAAACCACTCTCTTTTTTTGTTTTCTGTTTTTCTTCTAATTCTTTGATTAATTTAATTATTTCTTTTTCTTTTTTGTTTGGTTTTCTATTCTCGTTTTTTTTCATTTCTTTTAATAATTGTAAACTTTCCTTTTTATTCAAAATCATTTAATCATCTCCTTTTTACAACCTATCCTTTGTTATGCTTTAAAATTCCCTCACAAAATCTTGTCAAGATACTTTTCAAAAGTTTCAATTACTTTATTCAAATTTCCTTTTGAAACACCAGCTTTCTTTGCAAGATATTCAATAATTGCTTCACGTTTATGGAAATTCAACCCTTTTAATTTACTTGAAATTTCTAAAAGATTAGCAATTCTTTTGTCAATTATTTCATCAACTTCATCTTCTCTTTTTAAATACTTTGATAAATCAAGCCCTTCAAGCTTTTCAATTCGTTCCTTCTGCAAATATTGTTTTGAAGCCACATCATTTAATCTTTCTTCTATTGGCTTTAATCTAAAATCCACTTTCTCTCTAGTTATTATTTCTTCCTTTACCATTTTACCACTCCCATGATTTAAATTTATATTCTTGTTTTGTATTTCATATTCTATTTCATTATCCATTTTTATTCCTCCAATACTCTTAATCTTTGCAAAACTCTTTTAGAGTTTTGTTCGAGTTTAAATTGTCTCGCCCTCGTAAAATTTCATACTTTTCAGCTAAAAAACCCCAGTGGTCTTTTTCAAAATCATTTCTTATACTTTCTTGCATTTATATCACACCCATATAACCAAATACTGCAAAAATAATTATTCCTGAAATAAAAAATCCAATTATATAGCCATTAATAAATTGTATTTTTTCTTTTTTAGTCATATTAATCCACCCTTCAATCATTTCAATTTCACCTCCTCCTTTTGTTTCAATTCAAAACTTTTTAGAGTTTTGTTCGAGTTTAAATTGTCTCGCCCTCGTAAAATTACTATCATTGAGTCCATTTGTCCTGCTTTATTACAAGGTTTTCCTTCTGGTAAAAACTTTATTCTTCCTTTTAATAATCTTATTTCTGCATTAGGATAGATTATTTCATGAAATATCTTTGTACTTGTACTTACAGGTAATAATAATACACACAAGTTACCTTTTTGTGTTTCATCCCATGCTTTTCTAATAAATGCTTCCTTTAATCCCCTTGAATATGGTGGATTAACAAAATTTGATTTACCCCAATTACATTTAAGTCCATCAAATTTATGAAACATTGGACATGGATCAAAGTCAAAATGAAATTCTTGATCTAACTTATCATAAATATCTTTTGGTGTTCCCCAATTATCATGATTTTTTATTCTAACTTTCATTTAGTCTCGCCCTCGTAAAATTTTAATCTTTATTATTCTTTTATCATTCATTCTTTTTTTAAATTCTTTTAAAAATAATTCAGTTATATCTCTTTCTTCTTTAGTAACCATTTTTATTCCTCCAATTCTTTTAATGCTTTTTTAAAGCAACTTAAATTACAATAATGTTTTCTTCCAGAAGAAATATCATCTTTATTTGTTAAATCTCTTTTACAATAATTACATTTCATTTAATTATCTCCTTTTTAGTTCTGTTAGTAAGGTTTTTGGTTGGTGTTGTGTTCCTTCTTTAAATACAGTTAGTCTTAACATTTTGAGTCCTCCTTGATTGTTTGTAGTATTTTTCTTAGTTCTGTGAAGCCGTCGTTTAAACTCCATTTTCCGCCTTTGATTAGTTTTTCAAATTGTTTGGTTTCTTGTTTTAACCAGTTAATGTTTTCTGTCGAAAGCCTTACTAAAGCTGTTTTTTTTAGTTGTTGCATATACTATATAGTATACAAAGTAGTATATAAAGGTTTTGGTTTTATCTTGTTGGGCTTGATCCTACATTATGGATCGTTAGCTCGAAATCGTGTATGGTTGCATTGTTTCCGCTAGTAATATTTTCTATAATTGGGGTTATGTTGTCGCCAGTATTTAATGTTACTAAACATGTATAAGACGCAGAGCCTACGTCTCCGCTTCCCATTTGTCTTTCTGCGTGGCATTTACTTTCTTGAACGCCATTAATATTTAAACTTAAATGGTATTCGTTGTTAGTGCTACCGCTAAAGCTCCACTGTGAGACAATTAAATAAACTCCGTTATAATCTGCTGTTAAATTTCCGTCTTCAAAAGTAAAACCATTTAGTAGGCCTGCGTTAGAGTCTGTTAAAGGGTAGTAAGTGTCTGGATCAGTAATTACTATAATAGTATCTTTTGCGTTTATTTCTCCGTAACTTTGTTCGCTAACAAAAGGCACTGTTGAGACTAAGCACGCTACTATTAAGCCGATTAGTAAAATTATTCCTATGTCTCTTGGTTGCATTTTTCTACCGCCTCCGTATCTATTTGGTTGTAAGTATAATTTAAGCCTTTCGTTGCTCGTAAAAAATACTCGTCGTTTACTGTTACGCAGTTTTCGTTTTCTATTACTCTTGTAGCAGAATTATATTCATAAATTCCCACTCTTAAAAACTGTCCTAGAATTAGTGCGAAAATAATTACTGTTAATAAAAACTTTTTGTTTTCTATTTTTAGTGCTTTGTCTATTATTTTGTCTGTGAATTTCATTAATGTAGGAAAGCCTATTATAAAAAGTTTAGGCCAGAATAATATTAAAATCATTGTGCTTATTTTTATTGGATCTTTATATTTTATCCCGCTCATTATACATAATATTATTAGTGGAAATATGAATAGGTAGCTTCCCCAGTGTACCCAGAACATTTCTTCTGCTATTTTACTAATTAGCATGGGTAATCTTATTATGTGTCCTAGCCATAGCCAGTAGAATAATGAGCATGTAAAAAATTCAGCACTTAGAGTTATAAATAGTTTGTTTTTTGTGTTTTTGTATTTATAGTAAAAAATAAATCCTAACAAAATTAGTATTATTCCTATTGCGTCGTTTTCAAAAGATCCTACAAAATTATCTATAAAAAATGTTGTTCCAAACAATATTAGCACTGGAGTTATGAATAAGTGTTTTACTTTCATTTCTTTTGCTAAGAAATAAACTAAGCCTATTAACGCGATCCAAACTAAAGCCTGTAAACCAAAAAATAAAGCTGGTGTATTAAATATATGCATTAATTGTATAAATGGCTCTTGGTAGCTTAAAAAGCTACATTGGTTATGTAAACTACATGCTAAGCTAGCAAATCCGTCTGGGCTGTACATGTTTATTCCTCTTTTTGGTTTAAAACATTTATTTCATTTATAGCTTTTACTTTTATTGCTCTTATAATCTTTTTTCTTAAGTCACCTGTGTATTTACCTATGTCTCCGTCTATTTCGATTATATCGCCAAAATAAGCTCCTTTTACTATTTTAAACTCGTCTTGAGGGTTTTTTGGTTTAAGGATTAGTTTTTCTTTTAGTTCTTCGTATTTTTTGTTTGCTACTATTGTTACTATGTCAAAAGTTCCACCTAGATCTTTTTTGATTTTATCTAGTGAGTCTGTTTTGTTTGCTTCGTATTCTTTATAAAAGTCTAGTGCTTTTTGGCTTATATCCCAGATTAAAATTCCTCTACAGACTCTTACTGTTGAGTCGTTATACCAGCTAGTGTATAGTAGTGCTTCTATTTGTACTGGTTTTCCGTTTTTGTCTTTTCTAGTGTTTTTTACATCTATAGTAATAAATTGGCCTCTTTCTCCTTCGTGAGGGCTACAAAATATATAGTTTTGCTGTGTTGCTCTGTTTCTAAACATGGCGTCTTGTATTTCTCCAGAGTAATATGCACTTAATGCTCCGTATGTTTTTTCGTCTGCTTCATCATGTATTAAAGTGTCTTTATATTCAGTGTCTTTTAAATTGTTACAGAATTGAGCGTCAAAGAAAGTTATATTTTCTACTTGTAAAGGTCTGCCGTATATTTCGCCTCCCATTAATCCTAGTTCTATTGCTAGTAGGCTTTTTCCACTTCCTTGATTTCCATAAATGTACATTACGACGTTATTTTTTTCTTTAAATCTTTGTTTAAAGTCTTGTCTTAGTCCTTCTCGTAAAAAACTCGGAGGAATTCTTGTAGTAGCATAGTTTTTATATTTTTCCTCTGTCCACTCTGCTTTACCTATGTCAAAGTTTCTAAAGTGTTCCTCTAAAGGGCTTAAGCTACCTTTTAAGTCTACTATCATGTCGTTATGCATTTTTAACTATTCTCCATTGTATGCCGTCGGCTGGCTGTATTTTTTCTAGTACTTTTGTTATTTCTTTAAAACAGTTTTTTTTAAATGTCTGTATTGTTAAGAAAGACTCTGGCCTAGTGTATAATTTGTTGCCGTAAAAATCTGTTTTTCTTTCAGTGTGATAAATTAAGAATACTCCCATTACTACGTTTTTATAGTCGGTGTGGATCTGTTCTTTTTCCCAGTCTTTGTTATCTGGTTTATATAATTCGTGTAAAGCACAAAGTATAGAGTAAAGTCCTGTAGTAGACTCTGGATTATTTGTAGATAATAATTCTCTAGCTGTGTCGAATTGGCTAGCGTAAAAACTTGCGTCTATAGTAAAACAACTCCTATTAATGCTCCTATTGCTAAACCTATTGTTATTAGTATTGCTGTAGCATAACCTATAGCGTAATAATGTATTAATGGCACTGATTTAGTTAATTTTTTATCGAATAACATAAAAATTGCTGTTATAGCTAAAGACATAAAAATAATTGTGGTTAATAATATGTTTTCGTTTAATATTATAATCATTAAAGTACTAGCAAATAGTAATAAGTCTGCTTTTCCTATTACTTTATTTACTTTGTTTGGTAGGAAAAAGATTACAAAACTAGCTAGTGAGACTATTAAAAAAGTTACCAGTCCTGCACTTAGTCCTATTGCCATTAATGCTGGAATTAATAAGAAGGGGTTTCTTGTTTCTTCGTCTTGTTTTCCAGCATAAATTAAAAGTATTGATCCTGCACAAAAAACCAATATTTGTATTAAATTGCTTAGCATTAAATAAGTCAAAGTTTATCCTCTTTGTTAATTAATTCGTTTTCCAAACTTTTCTTTTGAAAAACATTTATTACTTTTTTAGCTCTTAAGTATTGGCCTATAGCTAGTACACATTTGTTCCAGTGTACTGGTTTTTTTATAGATATTACTGGGCTAAAATAGTTTAGTTTTTCATAAATATACATAGTATAGTCTTTGTTATCGTGCTTTCTTATTTCTATAGTTATTTGATTAAAGGGTTTCATTTATACCACCCCTACTGTAGTTACAATACTGTGTATTGCGTTTTGTAGTGTTCCGTTCATTAATTCTGATTTTACGGCTTCTGCTACCATGTCTGGAGTTACTCCTAGTAAAATGATTATTATGCTTACTGTTAGCAAAGACACTAATATTAATGCGAAATCTTGCCATTTTAAGCCTAATAGTGTTTGAGTATTTAATAAATCATTTTCTGCTATGTCTGCGAAAGTTTTAGCTCTTACCATAGCTCCTAGATTTTTGTTCCAGTCTGTTTCGCTTACGCATAAATTAAGGTTTTCGTTTGATTTTGAGCCTTCTTTAATTAATACTATTTTAGATCCGCTTTGTTTTTCTATTGCTGTTCCGTTCCATAAAACAGTTATTTCTGTTGAGGGATCTTTTTTATTAAAAAATACTTTTTTTCTTAAGTTTTGTTTGTCGAAAGTCATTACTCCACCTCTATGTTCCCTGATTATTATGTGTTCTCCTCGTTTAATCGTGTTTTGGTATATTATAAACGACAAAAATAAGAATAAACCAGCTATTGCGATTTGTATTCCTTGCATTAGCATATTTATTTGGCTTGTTTGGTTTAAGAAAAATATGCTTATAAAAGCTAGTCCTACTGCTCCTATTGTTCCCCCTAGTGCTAATAATACTAAACTAAATGCTTTTCTGGGTAGGTTAAAAGCTATGTATTCTAGTGGTGTATTTATTGGTATTTCTTCGTAATCGCCTTGTATTTGTCTTCGTTCTCTACGTGTTTGTCTTGGCTCGTTATGAGGCTCTATTATTGGCTCTTGTAGTTCTATTGGTTTGCCTGTCATTGGATCAAACATATACTGCTCTTTGTTCTTTTTTCTATTAAACATATTTTTTTCATCTCCTACTTAAAAAATCCTTTTTTTCTTTCTTTTGCTTCAAAACCGCCTGCTGGATCTATTGGATTTCTAAACTGTCTCATTTGTTGAGGGTTTACTCCGCTAGTTCTAGATCCACTTATTAAAGACTGTTTTCTTAATGAATAATCGTTAAAATAATCTACACAAAATTTAGCGTTAGAGCTTGCGTCTGCACTTATGTATAAAGCTATTAAATCGTATTTTTTGTTGCCTCTAGCTTTTCTTAATTCTTCTGCTTGTTTTGCGTTTAAATTTGCTAATATTTTTGAGGCTACGCTATAGGCTATGCATTGGGCTTTAGTCATTAATGCTAAAGCTCTTTGGCCTCCTTTTAGGTAGGCTAGTGGGTAGTCTGGGTTATACGGCTCGATAAAATCTAGCAGTTCTTGGTTTTCCATTTCTTGCGATCCGTCTGGTTTAATTAGTAATTTGTATTTTAAAAAATATGTAGTATGTTGAGCTAGCATTATTGCTGATTGGGACTCTGACTCTGCTTGTAAAAATTGGTTTGGCTGTTGCTGTATGTTTTCCATTTGTATTGCTCCTGTTTTTTTTATACTGCGACGACTCGCAGTTTTATTATTGGTTATTTAAAATATACCTAGATCTTTTAGGCTTAATTTATAATATTCTGTTTTATACCATTTAATAAATATTTTATGTTCTTGTGTCATTTGGCCGTTTATTATTTCTTCTAGCCAGTCAAATACAAATTTATTTTTATGTTTAAATTTCTTTGTTTGTGCAGTTTGTAGTTTTTTAATTGGTTTAATGTTTTTTTTTGGATCGTCAAATACTTTAGTTTTCTTTTTCCAAACTCTTTTAAATTGGCTTTCTATTTGGCTTTTTGGGATCATGCCTAATAATGGGGCTAGTTTTTGCATTTCTTTAGGTAGTCCGTTTTGTTCTTTTTGATCTTTTCTAAACATTAATATTCCTCCTCTTTTTCTGCTTTTCTTTTATCTATTAAGTCTAAATAATTCATAAATGCGACTGCGATTAATACAACCATTACTGCGTAAGAAATTAAAGGATCTACTGTAGTATAAGTTATTACGCCTCCGCTTATGCTTGTTATTTGGTTTGTAGTTATTCCTGTTGAGGCTAAAGCTCCTCCTAATAATAAAAATATTGGCGACATTACTGGGTTAGATTTTGCTAGTAAAATACTAAGTAAAATTAAAAATAATAGTGTTAGTAGTGTGATCATTTTTTTACAGCTTCTTTTTTTTTTGAATTTTTTTTTTATACTCCGTTTTCCAACGGAGCTAGTTTGTAATTTTAAATTAGGGTTTTATTTATATAAAACTTGCTAATTGAGAAATTACAACTACTGCTACTATTAGAGTAAATAGTGCAACTAGGGCCAAGACTGCTACGTCGGTTATAATATTCGCAGCGACTAAAGCAGATATTACCGCTCCAACAACCATGATTGTTATAGTTCCGCCAATAGCTATTCTTGCTAAAGATTGTCCTAAGAATTCTCTAACTGATAGTTTGAAATCCATAGTACTATTATACTATTAAGTTGTATTTAAATGTTTGTGTTTTACACATAGTTTGTACTAAGAGACTTAGAAAATCGTTGTTTTTTGGTCAAAAATAGCCTTTTTTTGCTTGTTTTTAAGAGTCTTAAATTTATTTTAGCTGTTAGAAGCATTTAAATGGGTTTTAAAATAAGAATACTAAGGATTATTCACTCACGCTCCAGTATCATACAGTACACTATACACTATACTACTATATAATATATATATAATAATAAATAGTATTCTTAGTATTCTTATTCTTATATACATTATAACCTTTAGTATTGGCTCTTATACTTATTTTAGGTTTTTAAATCCTTATTACTGTTCTTAGTATTCTTAGTATGGTAATTATTATTGTTATGGTAATTACTGGTAATTACTAAAATGTTTTTTGGTAATTACTAAAATGTTTTTGGTAATTACTGGTAATTACGGTAATTACTAAAAGTAAATCGCGTTAGCGATTTAATCTCCTTCAATTCAAACGATACCTTTATAAAGGCTAATACATAG
>Ga0075121_1000962_pt1 | contig 18662 bp, 14 predicted proteins | sample AntAceMetag02UKG_FD_69793 | JGI IMG/M metagenome (GOLD analysis project Ga0075121, IMG submission 69793) | Saline lake microbial communities from Ace Lake, Antarctica - Antarctic Ace Lake Metagenome 02UKG | ecosystem: Environmental > Aquatic > Non-marine Saline and Alkaline > Saline | place... | reverse complement strand
TACTGAATAGGGAGGTGAGAAACTTTAAAGGTCTTATCCCTGAGAACTTTATGGATCAATATTCTGAACAGTTCGGTGAGGTATTAGTTGTTGCAGTTCCCAATAAGAAATATAGAGATCCAGAAAAGCATGATATAGCTCAAATTGAGGTAGGAGATATAATCGGATTCGAGAAGTATGCTGATGTTCCGGTGGAATATGCAATGCATTCCAAGTTATTTCCTGAGATTAAGAATACTGTCTTCTATCTTCAAACTTGGCTGGTTGATCTCATTTTAAGAAAATAGTTTTATATTTACGGTAAGGAATAGGCAGGAGTCATGATCTGCCGAAAAGAGGTTTTCACTGATCCTCTTTCCTTACTTTCTTCTTTCAGTGAGTCATTTAAAATTAGTGATTATGAAAACAAAAGTTTGTACGGATTGTAAAATTGAAAAGCCAGTTAGTGAGTTTTTTAAAAATGTAGCTAACATGGATAGGTTAAATTATTTTTGTAGGTTATGTAGTAGTGTAAAGTTTGAGGCTTATTATCATTCTAAGAATGGGCTAATTAGAATCATTTATTCTGCACAAGTTAGAAGTTCAAAAAAAAGAAATCATCAGCCACCAAATTATACGTTAGAAGAATTAAGGAAGTGGGCATTACGGCAGACTATCTTTCATGAGATTTTTGATAAGTGGGTTAAGTCTGATTTTAGTAGGTTACTTACTCCTTCATTTGATCGGCTTGATAATGATAAGTCTTACACCTTTGATAATATTGAGGTTGTTAGGTGGGAGGAAAATTATATGCGTGGTCATAGAGATATGCGTAATGGGAAAATAAGACATGGACAGAGGGCTGTTATTGGTGTACACATAGATACTGGTAAAGTAGTGGAATTTACTTCAATGATGAATGCTGAGAGGGGGATTAAAGTGGATCACGGTCATATTTCAGAGTGCTGTAGTGGTAAACGTAAATCTGCAGGAGGATATGTTTGGAGATGTAAAAAATAATTATTCCTTATTTCTTTGTTTGGTAAAAATGAGTAATTTTACAAACAAAGATTTATAAACCTTAAAAATTTAACAAACATGAAAGCTCTACTTATTTATGATAGTTCGATTTCAGTCTCGTTAGCAGCCGCTATGATTCAACAAGATTATATGCAAACAAATCTTTCTTCAGGAGATACGGTCACTTACAAAGATCTGAAATCTGTTGTTACAGGAGATGTAGATACTTGGATCACTTCTATTACAGGAGATGATTATACGGAAATTCATTGTATGGTTGAAAGTGCTCCTGGTGCTTCTGCTACAGCAAAGCTAGATACGATGCAAATGTATAATTTGATAGCTGTTTTGGCTGCTGCTTACAGGGGTACAACTCTTGATTCTCAGGCGAACTCAGATATTTTTAGTGCTGTTACGATTGGTAAAACCGGATCAGGTTGGACAATTAATGCATATGCTGGAAAATTCGTTTCTATCACAGGAGGAGTTGGTGCAAGTCAGCTTGCTATTATTACTAGCAATACTGCAGATACCATAACGATCCAAGGCACGTTTGAGACTACACCAGACGCAACTTCAGACTTTTCAGTAGTAGATGATGATCTTACAACTAGCTTCTGGAATGACATCGCAAGCACTTCAAAGAAAAGAGCTTTGAGGGTTTGGGATAACCTTTACCCAACACTAGAACAGCCTAAAATTGTTCAGTATGTTTCAGAGTATCTGTGGCCTTATAATGGTGGTGTTGCCGATTCTGGTGCAGCTCTTACATTAACAGATGCAACAAATACTGGATATAATTACTCTGCTGCCTTTGTAGCTGACGCCCTTATTGGATGGTACATATACATCGTTGCGGGAACTGGCAGCGGTCAATATCGCCTCATTACAGGTAACTCCACAAGTGTTATCACGGTGAACTACGCATGGGATACCAATCCCGATAACACCTCCTACTACCAGATAGTAAGAGCTGAAGGCGAAGTCTTCCTAACCGAAGCTGCTAAGTACGCCATCCTTACTTACTTCTACGATGTCGATGGTGCAGTGCCACTGGCTAATTGGAGAAGGATTACCGATCTTGGAAAATATACTTCTGAATATCAGACGAATGCTCTTGCAAAGAATTCATCTCCTTATCAGGATTTGACTTACTTACATGAGGATTTGCTCGTGAAAGGACGTGCAGTTTACGACCACAGTATAATTTAATTGTCGTTTGATTCTTGGTTTTTAGTTTGGTTAAAAAAGGGGAGCTGTTTTAGTTCCTCTTTTTTTTATAAATTTGTATGATGAGAAAATTCAAGGCGAAGCAGTTTGAGCTGATGGCTATAAACCCTGAGACAATAGAGCCATTCAAACCTATCATACAACAATTTCCTAAACTTAAAGTTTATAAGGAGTTCCATGACAAGTACTTAGCTGGAAGCGAGCTGGACTTTAACAAAGTCTTTAGGTATATAGCTTGCGTGTATCAGCCTAAGAGTCCGTTCTTTGAGATCGAGGATTTAGGAAAAAGGAAGGTTCTTGCCGGACTTTACTGTAAGTTTCCTAAGGCTCAGATAGAGGATGATGGGTTTTTGCAGAGGTATAATGATATAATCAACCACCGGAATAAAAAGGTTATTGATGTCATTATCTGTTTTGTGAAGATGTTTAAATCTACTTCCTTCACGAAGTTGGTGCTCTATAATGAGAGTATGTATGCTGAGATGAAGAAGTTGATGGGGGAGGATGATTCTAAGGTTATTGTTACTATTCGTACAAATATTGAGAAGTTTAGTGAGGATGTGGAGAAGCTTAAATCAGAAATCCTATTTGGTGATTCCCATGATGTTATAGTAGGTGAATTACTCTATGAAGTTGAGGATGAGCAGTTAAAGTTGTCTCCTGAAGCTATTGCCCGAAAGGTGAAAGCCGGAGACAAGAACCCTGCTGGCAATGGACCCTATGGAAAAGACTATGAAGCGAAGGACTTAAAACTAAAAGAAATACAAGCCGACAAGATTTGGAAAAGCAAGATGCGATAATAAAATACAGAGGCACGACAGATATAAGGATTATAGCTGGATACAGTGATGCTCAGAAAGAGATCATGTATAACTATGGTGACCCTGACATGAAGCCTATCGTCCTTACCCTTCCACGACCTCCTGATTGGGATCTTATAGAAGGCTTTGGCCTTGCTCCAAAAGATCAATACTTTACTCTTGAAAAATATCCTGAGAAATTAAAAGACCTGGAATATGAGGTGGTGAAGGAGTTGAAGGTAGAGTATGAGGCCAATAAAAATAACCGCATTACTGTCCAGAAGAAGATCGACAAGATGTGGAAGAAGATCGAGGACAACAGGAAATATTTCCGAGAAGAAGTTAAGTGGATAAAAAAGCAGTGGTGGTATCGGATGAATCACTACTGGTGTTTTATTGATGGCGCTCCTACTTTGATTGATGGGTGGCATTGGTTCTCCCTTAACTATTGGGATATGGAGGGTAAGAAGCCTGATTATCGTGATAGGGACAGGAGGAAGTTCTTATTCTGGAAATATACTTATACAGCTACAGAGACTTATCGTGACATTGATGACAAAGGGGAAGCCTATCCTGATGAAGATGGTTATTATAGGGTTGTGGATACTGGTAAGCGTGTGTTTATGGGTAATGTTTATCCTAAGCATAGGCGTGATGGTGCCACTCATAATAGCCTTACGATAGGGTATGAGCTTATCACGAGGCATATGAATAAGAGGATGGGTATTCAGAGTTTTGATGAGACTAATGCAGAGAAGCATTATGAAGAGAAATTTGTAAATGCCTGGAAAGAGATGCCATTTTTCTTCAAGCCCATGTGGAGAGGTACTGACAGTCCTCAGAAGGGAATGGACTTTGAAAATCCACAGGGAAGGTATGGTGATGAGCTTCGTAGTTATGTTGATTATGCTACTACTGCATCCAGGAATTATTATGATGGTGGTTCCCTTTTATATCTGCTTGCCGATGAGGAAGGAAAGACCGTAAGGGAAGACGTTGTAGGTAGATGGAATAGGTTAAAGCATACAGTATCAGAGGGTAATGGTTCGTATATCCATGGCTTTTCTATGCACCCTTCTACTACCGGAGACATGGAGCATGGTGGTGGTGACAGGTATCAGAAACTTTGTGATGGCTCTGATTTTTACAAAAGAGACAGGATAAGTGGTCAGACTCCTACTGGACTGAATAGATTATTCCTTCCTGGTGACGATGGCCTTGTTGAATACATTGATGCCTACGGGATGAGTGTAATCAAAAAGCCTTCAAAAATACAATCTCTTTTCATTAATAAAAAGAATGGTTCTCATGAATATTTGATGTCTGAGCGTAGTAGGTTGTTGTCTCTTGGTGATCCTGACTCTATGAGGGATTATTATGACTTACTCAGGAACTTCCCATTGTACTATGCGGATTCATTTCGTGTGGTAGGTGGTGATACTGGCTTTGATGTTGAGATGATAGATCAGGCTTATAATAGGTTAGTGAGAGATTTCGCTGCTACAGGTAGGGGTAATTTTATGTGGATAGTTGAAGGGTTTGGTAATCCTATGTCTGCCAAAGAATATATTTCACTTGGCCTTCATATGGATACTTCTATAGATGGGTTTGTAGAATTTTTCCCCGACAAAAGGGGTAGGTTTAAAGTTTCTCACAAGCCTCATCCTTCCATGACTAATCTAAAGTTTAAAGAGAATGGTGTATGGATGCCTCAGTATCCTACAAGGTATACTGCTTCTGCTGACCCATTCCAATTTCTAAAGAATGCTGAAAGTAAAATATCTGAAGACAGGGCTAGGTTATCAAAAGGTGGTGGTGCTGTTTTTTGGGAGAGAGATGAAACGATAGATCCTCCTACGAAAGATATAGATAAGTGGGAGTCACATAGATTCTGTTGTACCTATTCTTCTCGTACTGATGATGATGATGAGTACGCAGAAGAGATGCTTATGATGTCTGTCTTTTATGGATGCGAGGCGTATCCTGAGAGGAACGTGAAGTTAATATTAAAGCATTTTGAGAAAAGGGGATATGGTGGATTTTTAAAATATGCTTACAATCCTGTCACTCAAAAGTTTGCTGACAGTGCTGGTTTTCATTCCCTGGAAGAATCTAAGCAGGAGCTTTTCAACTCAATAAAGAGTTATATAAAATGGCACTTTCATAGGGAGCAGCATATAGACTTGGTAGTTGAGTGTAAGAAGATTAGAGGTATTGAGCATATGAAATTCTTTGACTTGTTTACTGCCTGTGGAGGGTGCTTACTTGGAAGTAAACATTCTATGAAAGAGGTGAGGGGATATGAAGGACTTGGAGGTGTCGAAGATGATTCTGTCAACGAAGATACCGATGACTTAAATGATTATTTACAGACATTTAAGGTAGAATATTAAAAAAAGTATTAATTTTATAAAAATTTTCAACGCTAAAAATGTTTATTGACACTTCATATAAGGATTCAGTTTATCCAAAGCCAGATCACTTAATTCCTGTCGAAGATAAAGGCAAAGATTGGCACATGGCATTTTGCAAGTATATCTATGCACAGGAAATAAATGGAACTGTAGGTGGTTTCTGTGATAAGAGATCTATATTCCCCGAACTTCGAGACTATAGTAATGGAGAGCAAAACAAAGATCAGTACATTGATCGCTTCCTTCAGAAGAGTCCAGATAACGAATACCAGCGAAAATCTTACATAAATATAAACTTCGACATTCTCAGTATCGCTCCTAAATTCAAAAAGGTTGCCCTGGGAATTACTGATGAAGTTACCTTCGATACTTCCGTTGATGATGTGGATGATTTCGCCAGTACTGAAAGGCAGAACAGGAAGTGGGACGTTTGGTTTGAAAAAGAATACGGTGAGAAGCTTAAAAAGTTTGACGAAGAAGTTGGCATTCCTGAAAAGAAGGTAGACTTTAAGCCCCGTAACAGGGATGAGCTTAACCTTATCTATCAGATGGGTGGGTTCAGGCTTAACACTGAGATAGCTATGGAAACTCTCTTGCAGCACACTGATAATGTGTCTGACAAGGAAGAGTTGGCTAGAAAGATAAAAGAAGATATTTACATTTACAATGTAGGTGCTGCTATGGATTCTGTTAATCACAGGACGGGACAGTGTGAATATGAGAGGCTTGATCCTTATCGCCTAATAGTATTGGGTGGTAAAAATCATAATGATAGAAGGGATGCTACAGCCTATGGATATTTAGAATGGATGAGCCTTCAGCAGGTAGCCGAAGAAGCTGAACTTAATGAAGACGAAATACGTGACCTTGCTTCTAAGTATGAGTCCGAGTATGGGAACTATCAGATTGAGTTCCTTACCAATTCTGATGATAAAAAATTTGGTCTTGATGATTTTATGATTCCTGTGCTTAACTGTGAATTTTCTTCAATAGACCGTCAATATAAGTTTAAGAAAAAAGGACGTAATGGAGAAGTGTTTTCTTATCCTCAGAAAAACCAGAACGTTTACGATGATGAGAAAAGGAAGACTGTTGTAACGAACCTTCAGGTGTGGAGGAAGGCAAAGTGGGTGGTAGGTACTGAAATCTGTTGGAAGCATGGCCTTCAATATAATATCCCCAGGAAGAGTAAGGCTGAATCTAAATCAAGTTTCCATGTATATGCCTTTGATGGACAATCTATCCAGGAGCAGCTAAATACATTACTTGACAGTATTCAAAACTGGTGGTTGAGGTATCAGACTATAAAGCAGGAAGGACGTTATTCTGGAATTGCTATCGAGTTCTCAGCATTAAAGAATATTTCACTAGGTAAAGAGAAATTATCTCCTATTGAGCTTCTAAGAATATACAATCAGAAAGGTGTATTATTTTATAAATCCACTACTCACAGAGGTCACTTTGTAAACAACGCAGGAAGACCTATTGATGTGATTCCTAGTGCTATAAAGGATGATATTGCCACTGTGATAATTGGCATGAAGCATGATCTTGACTTGATACGTGAAATCTCAGGTATCAATGAGGTTGTTGCATCTTCCGATCCTAATCCAGATGTAGGGCTTGGGGCTTCTCGTATAGCTATGGGGTCTGCAAGTAATATGTTAAAGTATATCGTTACTGGATGGCAGAATATCTACAAGTCTGTCAGTGAAAATATTATGCTTAGGGCACAGATTATTGCTAAGTATGGTCCTGATAGTTATTACAGGGAGGTTCTTGGTGATAAGAATTGGGAAATGATAAAGACTGGTGCCGACAATAATATACAAAGGTATGGGCTTAATCTAAATGTCCGTCCTAATAAAAACGAAATAGCACAGATGAGTGCTGACATTGCTAGGGCTACGGCTGTAGGTAAGAATGGAAGACCTGTTATCACTATAAGTGAAAAGATGGCTTTAGACCAGATGCTCCATGCAGGTGTTAGTATGAAGCTTATACGGTTGTTTATGGCTTCCAGGGAAGCTGTTCGTGACCAGCAAGACGTTACAATGCAGAGAGAGAATATGCAGCTTAATGCTAAGTCTGCTGCCGAGTCAGATCAAAGGAAGGGTGCTGCTAAAGCACAGGAGATTGGAATGGGTGGTGAGCAGGATCGTTTGACAGAAAAAACTAAAGGTGATGAAGATAGGAAGTCTATCTATACAAAAGGTGATGTTGAAATGGAAGTCGCAGGTATTAAGAGCGAACCTGAGATTGTTGCACCTTAAAAATATATATTATTAACTAAAATAGTAATAATCCTAAATTAAAAATTGTAAACATGAATGATATTGCAAAATTAGCAGAAGAACATAGTAATAAGCCTGAAAATGATGAGGTTACAGGCGTAGAAGGTTCTGCAGCACAATCAAATGAGGATGTTGAATTTATTGACCCGGATGCCGTTGAAGGCATTGATGAGGTTCTTGATACTACCAGACATGAAAGTACGGTCAATCTTGGAGATGAAGATGATGCCGGAGAAGATAATGAAGGTGGTGATGACGATAAGGGTGGAGAAGATGACAAGGGAGGTGAGGACGATAAGGGTAGTGAAAATACAACCGATTTTACTCAGTTTGGGGATAAGGAAATTTCCGACATATCTCAAGCTGCTGATAAATACAAAAGCTTAAAAGGACAGCTTGGCGATCTTTCAGAGCAAAATGCGAATATGAAAGATGAGTTAGAAAAGCTAAAAGGTATCACTATTGAAGATGATACTCTTTATAAGTTATCTGTCCTTAAAGCCAAGAACCCTGAAGAGTACGAATCTGTATCGAAGATTGCTCTCTCAGGTGATGCCATGAGTGATTATGATCTTGCTAAGATGAAGTTCATACAGGACAATCCTGATCTTAAAGGTAACGAGGCTGTGGATATATTTTTGAAGAAAGAGTACGGGCTTGACCTTGTTCCTTTAAAAAACACAGATGATGATGATCCTGAATATAATGAACAGGAAGTCAAAGGCAGGAGTGATGAGATTGCTATTGGCAAAATGAAACTTAAAAAGGATGCTGGTTCATTTAGAAAATCCGTCCAGGAGAAACTGGAAGGAATTGAAGTTCCTACAAAGGCTACCAAGGAGGATAAGGAAAAGCAAACTGCTGACCTTAAAACCAAATGGGAACCTGTAATTGATGAGATTTTAACTAATTTCAAAACATTCAAATTACAGGCACAGTCTGAAGGGAAAGATCCTTATGATGTTATGGATTATAATATCGAGGATGACTTCAAGAAAGGTCTTCGTGAGCAACTTGTAGGTATAGGTATAAAGTCTGGTGATGTAAGCCAGGATAAAGTTAAGCAGATTGCTAACAATTTTTACAGAACCTATATCATCAAAAACCTTCCTAAAATCAATCATGCTATGATGCAAAAAGGCAGAAGTATGAATGATGAGGAATGGGAAAAGGTTGCGAACAATCCATCAGGTGTAAAGAATGACACTGATGGTAAGGTAAAGAAAGATGATAAGCATTCAGAGAGTATTGAGAAAACTCTCAAAGCGTTGGGAAACGTGAGAATGTAAAGTTAGTGTGGGTTTATAAGTAATTTATTTTTTAATTTAAAATTTAAAACAATGGACCCTAATGCTATTGCAAAAATAACAGACTATGATCTAATTTCAACATTAGATCTCGACATCCCTCAGTATGCGATGAATGAAATATTCCTCAAACACGGGATGCAAGGTATTGCTTACCTTATGGTAAGGTCGTTAGGATTTGAAACTCCTGTAAAAAACGATACTTACGGTCATTTTGAAAAAGATGAGTCTCATGACAATCTGAAAGTACACGCCAATGTTGGTGACCCTGGTGCTGGGAACGACATCGTATTTGTACTTGATGCTGACAGCCTTGACACTGATAACAACTACTACGTAAGAGAGTTTGATGTTATTATGTTTAACAACGAGGTTACTGGTTGGGTTACAGATATTACTGTTACAGCAGGTGGACTTGGTGGTGGAGTTGACTCCGTTGCCGTAACTGTTCGCCCTAACCTGGAAACAGACAATATTGACGCTCTGACTGCTGATGAAGAAGTGATTATCACTTCAGGTGCTTTTTCTGAGGGATCAGGAATGCCCAATGAGGTCAGCACTGGTACTGAAAAGTACACTAATGATGCTCAGATTATCAAAGAAGCCATCGGTGCCACTGGTACTGCATTGGTTACTGAGACTTATATTGCTCAGTGGAATAAGGCCAAAGAATTCCAGGGATTTTATAGTCCTGCATACTTTGATCTTGATTATCGTATGCTTACCAAAATTGACGGTATGTTCTGGTGGGGAAAAAGAACCGACACTACAGGTTCACGTGCAAAAGACGCAGCCACAAACAGAAACATCAAAACTTCCGAAGGGTTAGTTCCTGCTATTCGTAGAAAAGGAAATACTAACACTTACACTGCAGGTGCATTCTCTGTTGAAAAGTTTGATACTTATGACAGAATTCTCACGAGAGAATATGTTCCTTCAAATGTTCCTGTATGGTGTCCTTGGGGACTCTATTTATATCAGGAAATGGAAAACGCTCTAAAGACTTACTTCAATGATACTAACATCAGTTACGTTCAGAATGAAGTAAATGACAAGCTGTTCAAAAAGAACGCTTCCCTGGGTGCTTCTGTAAACTTCAAATATCTCCAAAAATCCAACAGGACATATATGTTCACAAAGAATGATGGATGGTCAAACCCTAAGACTTATGGTACTACGGGTTACGACATGGAGAGAATGGGTGTTATCATTCCTATTTGGAAACGTAAAGATCCCAAATCAAAGAATGATATTCCTTCTATCGGTGTTCGTTACCGTTCTATGGGTGCTTACAATCGTAGGATGATTACCTCTACCTTGAGTGGTATTGGTGCTTCTTATGGTGGAAGACAGCCAGTGAATACCATCGACAAGACCAATACTTACCAGTTTGCTCATATGGGCAACGAATTCTTTGGTCTTAACCAATTTATCCTGGTGGATAACTCTTAATAAAAATTTATTAATCTTTAAGTGCCTTCAGAAATGGGGGCACTTATTTTAAAAACATAGGAGATTTTATTATGCCATTTGTAGTTAATGGAAAAATCGTAAACAAAAGTGATAAGGATGACTCTTTTGCAAAAGATATAGTGGAAGCACAAGAGCAAATAATCAAAGGTTACGGTTTAGACGAAGGTTCTATACGTTTTGTATATGCAGACGGACTTGAAGTCCCATCGAAAATCAATCCAGGACGGATTGATAGACCGAGAAGTTTTACCGTTCCGTTTCGTGAAACACTAAGAAACGACAAAGGAACATTTGAGTTCATTTATTATGAGCAAGCAAATCCTCAAGGCCCCAACAAAGTTACTTACTTTCCTGACGAGAAGGATTTTCAAGGATCGTGGACGCTTGGATTAGAAGACATCGACCTTATTTACTTTTTACTCTATGTGAGTAAATGGGTGACTGGAAGTAAGAACCAGTCGAAAGTAAAAAGGGCGTATTTAAAAGTCTTTGATCCAATCGGTGATGCTAAAAGAAAAGTTTCTACTGCAGCATCTAAGAGCTTTATCGAGGCCAAGGTACTTAATGATGAGAAGAGAGGCGGTCTTTCTGAAACTAAACTCAGACAGCTTGCAGGTTCAATGCTTGTTAAGGGGCATAATCGTGAGAATGCTTATATTCTTAGGATGCAAATTAACAAGACATTACTTGGAAGGTCTGATGGCTATGATGTATTATATGATTTTATAACTAATAAGTCGGCACATTCTAACGATGTTTCTGACCTTGTGAAAAAAGCATTCGATACAAAAGTCATAGGTGTAGTTCAGGAAGGAGCCATAAAAAAATGTTATTTCCTTGACAAGCAAGAAAAGCAACATTCCTTAATCTGCAACATACCTCCTAAGAGGAATGCAGACTTCCAGGAGTATATCTTGTCTTGGATGATGGATGACAAAAACAAAGAAACTCTCGATTTACTGAAAGGTAATATTGAATAGTTTTTATTGTAGATAAGTCATTCTATTTTCATTTTATTAATTATCCTCATCATAAGTATGTTATGGTGAGGATTTTTTAATTAAATTTGTAAAAAAGATATTCAATATGAGTGCTCCAACATTAAATTTAAGATTTCGTATAGATTTCGACTTTGAAAATATCGACTGTAAGATTTCTGATTATACTGACTATTCTGCTATAGGTGGTGGTACATTAGAAGGCATAGTTAAGATGGTGGGTCCTAATGGTACTTTCTATATAAATGATGGGTATGAGGGTGATGTTTTTACCTCTCCTGATTTTAGTGGTGCTTACAATGCAGGCCCTTCCGTATTATTTAAAGATACGATTGATCTTCCCACTGATTCTGACGGGTTAATATTGACAGGTACGTACTATTTTTATATGAAAATAAAGACTAGTGCTTATGCATCTGACATTTATACCTCAGATGAAAAAGAATTAAATTATCAAGTTATACTTCCTGTAGCATCTATTACTGTTGAGCATTCATGTAAGCTTTCTACGCTTATAAGCACTGATGGTACGGATTACGAGATAACTCATTATGATACCGATGGTGATGGGACGGACTCTGATCCCACTTCAAAGGTTATTGCTCTTACGAATAATTATCCTGCCCGTACAGGTGTGTCTGCTGTTACGGTTGCGACTACTACAAATACAATAGGTCCTAATATCTATACAGGGAAGTACGAAATAAACCTTTCTACAACTTTAGTTTATGATCTTGAATCTTGGGGTAGTGATATTTGGTTCTCTATCAATGGCATAACAAAGGGTGATGATTATCATACGGTGGAATGTGATGATTGTGCTTGTGATTATTATACTTGCATTGGAGCATTACAAACATTAAGAGATGAAGCTTGGTCTGCAAGGGATGTAAATGAGTTTAAAAAACTTAACAAGTACCTTGATGATGTAGAGACTAATTATATGTTATGGCAGATGGCTGAGTCTTGTGGTCAGGATGGTTCGACCTATTGTACGAACATTGCTAATATCCTTTCTAATGCAGACTGTAGTTGTAGTTCTGCTGACGATTCTATTTCTACTGTAGTTACTCCTTGGGCTGCTCTTGCAGGTGCGGGAAGTACAACGGTAAACCAATGGCACTCTGGTGCTGGTGCTCCTTCGGTGGGGCTTGGTGATAATGGAGACTTTTATCTAAGAACGTCAAATAATGACGTTTATAAGAAAGCAGCAGGTGTGTGGGCTGTCGTTACTAACATCCAAGGTTCTTCTGGTTCTGCTGGAAATACAAATATCCTTTACTCTGACATTTCTGATGATGCCACTCCTGCAGGGGTAGGATTAGCTCCTTTAAAAACGTATACTTTAGCAGGTGGAACAATGACACTTGATGGTGATCTTGTTGTGGTTGAGGCGTTGTATGAGTTTGCTTTAAATGCAAATCAGAAAACAATATCTCTATATTGGGGAGGAAGTGCTATATCAGCCCTTGTTTCAACGGCTTTAGTGAATTCGACTACCAAATATGCAAAACTTATCATGGAGATTTCCAGGACTGGTGCTACGGCTCAGTTTATAGAATATAGTTCAGAGCAGTCGGGGATTCCTTCAAGAAGATCGGCTCCTTATATTACAACTAAAGCAGAAACTCTTTCTGGTAACATTGATATTATAGCATATGGTCAAAACGCCATAGTTTCTGCGGGTGACATAATTAGTAAATCACTGATCGTTAAATTATTTAGAAAAACATCATAAAATGAAAAAGTTAATTCTATTATCAATATTTCTGTTGAGTTTTTTATTCCTGTTATCTCAGGAGTCTATAAACATTCAGCAAATTAATATGGCAACGGCAACATCTCCGGTGACATTATCTGCTGCAGGGAATGTTACACTTGTTCATATTAAGGGAACAAAAACGTTAGGTTCTAATTTTGTAATATCTGCCGGAACTCCTGGTTACGAGATGATGTTTAAAATGTATTATACTGCAGATGTAACAACGGCAGGAAATACATTTACAATATTTGATAAAACATTATCTGCTGAACAGGCTAATGATACATCTTTAATGATCTATGCTTTTTATCTGGATTCTCAGTGGAAGGCTATAGTTTTGCAAGATATTACAATATCAGGCCATGTAAGTATGACGGATATTGATCCTACTGTTTTTGGTACTGACTTTGATATAAGTCCTGATCTTAGCATTAAGAATGATGTTGTTGATACAAATCATATTGTTGATATTGCCGAGGGAAAGTTTTGGGTAGGGAATGGTGCTGATAGGCCGAAGCCTATAACTCTTTCTTCTGATGTGACAATGACAAAACTTGGCACTGTAACCGTTGCTAATGATGCGATAACAACACCAAAAATATTAGATGCAAATGTGACGCTTGCGAAGGTTGAGGCTCTTGCTACTGGATCATTGATTCTTGGTGTTGCTAATCGACCTACAGCATTGGATGTGAAATCATCAGGTAATGTCTTAGTTGGTACCGGAACTACTATTGCTTCTGTGGTTTTAAGTGGTGATGCTTCATTAGCTGCCGGAGGTGCTTTGACTATTGGTTCAAATGCAATTACTACCGGAAAGATAACTGATGCTAATGTAACATTGGCGAAGCTGGAAGCTCTTACGGCTGCGACTATCGTTGTAGGAAACGGTTCTAACAGACCCACCGAAACGGTAATGTCTGGTGATCTAACGATAAGCAATACAGGTGTGACAACTATTGGTGCTGCTTCTGTGGAAAACTCGATGCTTGCCACTGGTGCTGTGACTCCGGCAAAAACTACAAATGAACAGTATGCTACAGGTTATTATAGGGGCGTTGGGTCTACTGTAATGATTACGAGTGCAGAATTTATAACTCTTTGTGATGCAACCACTAACGATGTTTTTGAGATTCCTTTCGGGAGCATTATATTGAGTGTAAGGGTTTACATTCAGAATGCTTCTGGGTTAGCCCATACCATTGATATAGGTGTTGATGCCGATTTAAGAGGGGCTGGAGCAGACCCGAATGGGCTTGTAAAGAATGCGAACTCAAACCTTGCAGGGGTGTATATGGATAGTGATCCTGCATTAACTTACCAGGGGACATTGATGGCTAATGGGTTTTATGGTGCTGACGATACTGGATATATAACTATAACGGCTTCAGGTGATATTTCTGGAACGGCTATGACAGGAATACTGGTTGTGTCATATTTGAATAGCAGTGCTGTCTCACCTCCTTAAAATATAGGATATGGATTTACAAGAAGTAAGGAAGATTTTAACATTTGTTTTAAAGGATAAGGGAGTTCAGACTTATGTTCCTGTAGACCATTACAATGGATTACTTGATCTTTGTAATAATTTACAGTTCAAGAAAAAGCTTGGTATCCCTGAGCAATATTCTCCTGGAATGCCAGTTCCTAGAGAGGTTGTGGAGATTACTCAAAAGAATATGGGTGATTTAAGACCTTTTAAAAAGGTGTTGGGTGAGAGAGATCATGGTCCGTTGATTGTTGATAAGTTTGGATATACTAACATTCCTTCAGATTTTGTTTATTACACTTCGCTTTATTATTTTAATACAGAAGATGGGGTAACATCCTTAACCGATATTGATGTCGTTACAGATAAACAGTGGTCGGAAAGGGTATCTCATGCGATTGAATATCCTGACAGGGATTATCCTATTTGTAATATTGTAGCTGATAAGGTGAGGTTTATGCCTAAAGATTTAAGACAGGTGTTGATGACTTATTATCGTTGGCCTGCCATTCCATTCTATTCATACATTTATGATTCAGATAAAAAGATATTTGTTTACGACTCAGCTTCTTCCACTCAACTTGAATGGGATGCTATGAATATTTACGATATAATTATTTTGATGCTTGAGTTTTTTGGTATAAAGATGACAGCACAGGATTTGGTTCAGTTCTCTGACCAGAAAATTAAGGAGGGTGTCTAATGAATGTCTATGAAGGCTATCGGTTGGTAAATTATATTTCTGATAAAGATTTCTCAGGAAACACGTTAAAACCTGACGATTATAATCTTTTACTGGAAGTTGTCAATATAAACTTATTTGAGCTTGAGTTCGAGAATATGGTTGCTGTCTCTCAGAGAGAAAACAAGCCAATGGATAAAATTATCTATGACTCAAAGAGTCTGAGTAGGTTTGTCACTAGAAAAGATAACGTTGCTATTTCGTCAGGAGAGATGATTGTACAGAAAGATTACAGGGAAAATGTAATGATCTTTAAAAGAGATGCTAGGTCTCCATCTACTTCTTATGGAAAAAGGATTGAGACAGTTTCTTATGATGAGTTCGTAAGAAGGAACGAAAGTATAATTGAATTGTATATTGAAGATCATCCTGTAGCTGTTTATCAAAATAGGAAGTTTGAAATTTATCCTGCAAATATCTCTAAGATAGATCATGTTTATTTAAGGCTTCCTTCTCAGCCTGTATTCGCATATACTGTTAGTACTATAGGGCAGGAAGTTTATGATGCAGGCAATAGTACTCAGCTTGAATGGGATGAGTGGATGCATTACAAGTTTTATATGCTTATCCTTAAAGAGATGGGTATTAATTTACGTGAAAATCAGGTTATTGAATATGCTCAGTTAGAGATGCAAAATCATTCTAAATAATGAAAAAGATTGAATTTATAAAAGTTGTAAAAAGAAGAGTCACTGGAAATGAAGAGAAAATCCATGACAGGTATTTTGAGAAAAATATCTCTATGGCCTTCAATCAAATTTTCTACAATACTTTTATAAGAAATCGTTCCGACCTTGACCTTTACACAAAACAATATCCACTGACTGTTGAAAAAGATGATGTAGGAAATTACTACTGTGATATTCCTGTAGATATAGTTCAGCTTCCTATTCCTGGAAATGGAGTAAGGCAGATCAGGGGAACCTCAAAGAATAAGTCTTTGGAATTCGTTCCTATAAGCTCTCAGTCACAGCCTATTTTTAACGGGCTTGACGTGGGCAAGGTTGACGATAAGGTTGGTTATAGTGTTGATGGGTCAAAGATATGGTTTGATGAGAACATGATGGCTGATATTGATACTGTGGTGGCGATGATCCTTCGTTCATTTGAGAGCTATGGTAAAAATGAAAATATTTATATTCCTTCAGGGAAGGATGAGGAACTTATTATGCTCGTCACTCAATTTATGATGGGAACACCAGGGAAGAAAGTTATTAATGACAACAATCCTAATACACCCTAAATATGTCAGGAAAGAAATTATCGAGGTTTATCACACTGCAGGGAATTGTTTATAATGTCCTCAATGATATTGGGAGTTACGATCATAGTGAATACAAAAGGTTATTCCAGTTTGCTATACGTGGGTTTTTAGATATAGAGCTTACGGCCTCAAATAGTATTAGTGTTGTTTATCTCACTCCTGATCCTGATACTGGTTTTGTAAAGCTTCCTGATGACTATCTTTATTACACAAAAATAGGATATGTTGATAGTGGTGGGAATGTGGTTGTTTTCGGATATAATGAGAATATGGCACTTGCCAGAGGTCTTGATTGTGGTGATTATTCTAACCCTAACCTTCAGGATGAAACGAGTCTTTCTATAGATGAGCTTTCACAGAGGGGATATTATTTCTCACCTCATTTTAAGTCTGATGGATATGTTCCTAATCTTTATGGTATCCCTGGTGGTAATCATAGTGACTGGTACAGGGAGGATAGAGACAATGGTTACATTCAATTTTCATCTATTGTTAGTGATACTGTGGTTTTAGAGTATGTTTCTACTGGAATTTCTATCGAGGGATCTACTTATATCGACAGGGATGCTACAGAAACATTGATTGCCTTTGTTCACTGGAAGAGAAAGCAACATGATCCAAGGTTTACCAGGGGTGCTATCCAGGATGCAAAGCAAGACTATCTGGAAGAGTATGAGAAACTAACAGACATAAGGCTTATTCCTACAAAGGATGAGTTATTGGATGCATTCTATGAGTTTGAACGTCAAACAATGAATAAATAATGGAGAAAAGTCAAAATAAGGAAGCATTGCGTATTTTTACGGGAGGACTCGATCTTGATATGGATTACCATATGGTCGAGCCTACCGATTATATTGATGCGAGTGATGTTATTGTGGCTTTATCAGAAGATGGGAAGGTGGGGACTGTTGAATGGGTTCCAGGGAATAAGATTGTAGGGATCACATTGCCTGCTGGAAACAATACTGTTATTGGTGCTGCAAGAGATAATGAAGATGATTTTGAGTTGATTATGGTTTATAACGATAACCTATCTCATGGAATATATAAGATTCAAAATGAGACCGTTGTGCCTGTCCTTCAATCTCAATACCTTAACTTTAAATTAGAATATCCTATTGTTCATATTGACATAGTAAACGGAGTAGTATATTGGACGGATAATTACTTTAATAGTTTTCAGCAAGTATCCTGGGTAAATGATGGCTTTAATCCTCCAAGAAAATTAAATATACAGAAAGCATTAAATTTTACATCTGGTGCTTCCGTTCCTTATAATGAATCCTATCATTTCGACACAACTACTACCGATGGAATATTGAAGTTTCAGGAAGTATTGGATCAGATAAAGCACCCATTGAATGCTAAGTTATATTCGCTGTATGGTGATGATATAAATAATCAGTCTAATTTCCTAAGAAGAAAGGTGTTTCAATTTTCTCAGCGTTATACTTTTGATGATAAAGAAAAATCTATATGGTCTACTCCTAGTGAGCTTTTAGTTCCAAAAGGTGAGGAATATATTAATGGTACTTTTGTTGAAGATGTTTATCGTAACAACCATATAGGTATTGCTGTACAGACCGGAACTGATGAGGTTGAAAATATTGAACTTGGTTTCAGGGTTGGTAATACTGGATTTTGGAAAGTCGCAGATGTGTTTAGAAAGTATGGTGATGATGGTGAGTATTTAAAAAGAAAGATTAATTCTTTTGGTAGTCAAAATGCAACATGGATCACTATAAGAAATTCATCTCTTAATGATATTGGCAAAGTGTATGTTGGGATGAAATTGAATATTCCTAATACTGGTGAGGCTACTGTAACAAGTATTGATTTTGTAAATTACAATGTATATGTATCTGTTATATTACTTGATGCTTTTAG
>Ga0075121_1000949_pt1 | contig 18845 bp, 20 predicted proteins | sample AntAceMetag02UKG_FD_69793 | JGI IMG/M metagenome (GOLD analysis project Ga0075121, IMG submission 69793) | Saline lake microbial communities from Ace Lake, Antarctica - Antarctic Ace Lake Metagenome 02UKG | ecosystem: Environmental > Aquatic > Non-marine Saline and Alkaline > Saline | place... | reverse complement strand
CAATATTTTCAACTTCTTTATACCATTTCATCCGGGTACCTATTTTAGAGCGCAACTTCCATTTGAGAGATTTGGGTTCTTTGGCCATTATCTCCATCAACTGGTTAACTTTTCCTCTGATCACTTTGCGGTCGGCGCCGGTAATTTCAGGGATTTCGTTAAGGTATCGTTTAAATTTATTGAGATTGGCAGTGGCGGTGTGATGAAACCCCCAGCTTTTAGCGAAAATTTTGGCGAGAAAGCGGCCGTCAATATCTTCACTTCCCTCTTCTCCTATATTATGTTCCAGAAACAGCACGCATAAATCTTTAAAATCCTTATCGTTGATTTCCACAATCTGCAGTTTCTGCATGACCATCTCTTCGAGTTCAATGGTCGGCAGATCAGATTCCAGCCGGTTTTTAAAAATTACGGGGTGGCAAAAATCAAGCATATCACGAAAGACATCAAGCAATAGCCCGTCATCATTGACAAAAAGGTCCCGGGTGGATGCGTGCCAGATATAGTTCTGCTGTTTTTTGAACCCAAAATCCTCAAGCAATTTGTCGATTTCTGTGCTGTCGACACTGCCGTAGGTCATAAAATCAACATCCGTCAGCCTGCGGTTGAATTTTGAATATAGCTCACGGTGCTTAGGGCAGCGGTAAATAAACGCAGTCGCCCCAAGAAGTTTAAAGGGAATCTTTTTTTCCAGAGCGGCAGCGGAAAGTTTCAGGGCCCAGTCGTAGATATATTCATTTGTCAACGTGTCATTTTTTTGTAATGATTGTTTCTCAAGCAATTGCGCCTCCTTTTATAATGTCTATCAGGTTGGATTGCATTGATTTTATCCCCTGGAAAATGGGATGGGCAACCCATAATTTGCATATTTAAATCAATTGACCAAATGTTTATTTCAAGAAGTGTGCCTGATTCAAAAGAGATCCTGGAAAATTGATAAATAATTAAAAAACAACATGTTGTCAGAAATTCGCTAATGATACCAAAATAAAAAAATACGATAACGCAGATCATCTGTTCACAATTAGTGAACAGATGATCTGCGTTGGTTGAAACTTTTTCGGAAGACATTTTAATTCCGTTAAACGCCATTGAGATCGCCCCGGATTTTTTTGAAAAATACCGATTTTTTTTCTTGACAAAGATAGCTGCGTTATTTAAACATCGCTTTACTGTATATACATCTATAATGGTATGTAGTTAGACAACACCTTATAATCAGCAGGGGAAAAAATTGAGCATTGTTGATCCGACAAATCCGATTCCCAAGTATCTTCAGATAGCCGCCTGGCTAAAAGAATGTGTTCAGAGCGGAAAATATATAGAGGGGGCAAGACTGCCCTCTGAGCTCGAGCTTTCGGCCATGTGTGCGGTCAATCGCAACACGTTGCGCCAGGCAATTGCAAACCTGGTTACAGAAGGCATTCTGCGCAAGGAAAAAGGGATGGGAACCTTTGTGGCATCCGCAACACCGATTGCACTTAAGCATAAGCTTAAGCAAATCACCAGCTTTAAGGATGATTTGCTTGAAATCGGCATCAGCGAAAAGACCATTTTATTGAAAAAAAGCATCAACAATGCAAATGATCGGGTGGCCCGCATTTTGAATCTGAGAAACAACAGCAAGGTCGTTGTCGTTCAGCGTCTGCGAACGGGCAATAATATTCCGTTCATTTATGAAGAGAGCTATCTGCCGGCTGACATGTTTCATAATATTCTTAAAATGGATCTCACCGCCTCAATGTACAAAATCATTTCCAAACATTTTAATGTGGTTCTTGCCCGATGTCAGCAGACACTTCAGGCAATTAACCTGACGGGCAAAATTGCGCGTTATCTTGATTTGTCCCCCAATGCCGCCGGGCTTTATATGGAAAGCCTGACGTATAACGAGAATAATATTCCAGTGGAAGTTCTCTGCTCTTACTATCGCGGAGATAAATACGTATTTGAGGTTGAACTGGGGCGCTACCATATTATGAACGGCAACCAGGTAAACAGCAGTCGGAATTATAATTAAATTCAATAACGGTAATTTACAGGTACAACTTTCATGTCGTTAAAACATATTGAATAGTTTAACGGCGCTAAAACAATCTATAGGGAGGTAAAAAATGGAAGAAAAAAATTTGATTGAAAAATTGGCGGAAATGAGCCCGGGCATGGAAATATGGTGGGATTCATCCCCTGTTATTTATGAAAACTGGTGCAAAAAGATGCTGGCCAAAGCAGATGCAGCGGATCAGGAAATCCTGAAAGCCCAGTTTGCCCGCATGTATAACCCGGAAAGTCCGGAAACCCAGTTGTTCAGGGGCGTTACTACCAACCCTCCCCTGTCGCTTCAGGCCATTGAGGATGATGTGCCGCGCTGGGAAAAAATCGCTGCCGGATTTATCGAAAAAAATCCGGACATCGATGTCGAAGGGCTCTTCTGGATGAACTATAAAGAGGTGGTGCGTCTTGGTTCGGAAGCCTATCTGCCGCTTTTTGAAAAGTCCGGCTACAAGGAAGGTTTTCTTTCAGGCCAGGTGGACCCGCGCAGCGTGTTTGATAAAGACGCCATGCTTGAGCAGGCCCTCGATATTTCCTCAATTAATCCCAATGTCATGATCAAGGTGCCCGGTACTGCACAAGGGTATGAAATCATCGAAGAACTGACAGCTCGCGGCATTGCGACCAACAACACGCTTTCTTTTATCGTGCCTCAGTTCATGGACTGCGCCAAAACGGTCAAGCGAGGACTGGAAAGAGCCAAAAAGGACGGTGTCGATCTAAGTAAGTGGCGTTCGGTGATCACGGACATGGAATCCAGATATGGTGATCTGGGCGGACTCAGGGATTTCGGCAAAGAACAGGGCATTGAACTGAGCGAAGCCGATGTGCGCTGGGCTGAACTGGCTATTTTCAAAAAGGCCTGCCGGCTGCTGAAAGAGGGAAACTATCCGAGTAAAATGCTTTCCTGCTCACTTCGCATGGGACCCACGGTTAACGGAGAACAGCGGGTCTGGCATCTTGAGGAGAAAGTCGGTGCCAATATCGTAATGACCTGTCCTCCGGGCTATATCGATCAAATTATTAATTTCGACAACCAGAAGAATATTGTTTTTGAAAAAAATACGATTGAAAGGGACATCCCGGCCGATGTCATGGAAAAACTGATGCGGATACCTTTTTTTGAAAAGGCCTACAGTGAAGATGGCTACACGCGTGAAGAGTTCAACAGTCATCCGTCCCTTCAGAGAACCGCTGACCAGTTTTCCAAGGCAACGGACAAAGCCGTGGCTTTCGCTGAAAAGTGTCTTAAAGGCTGATTGGTGCCGATTCAATCCGGTGCATGTTAGATAAATGGTCAATTTGATGTTTCTGAGTTAATGCAGTTAATTATTTGCTATTAAATAAATTAAACAGGGGGAAATTATGATTGTTGGCGTTATTAAAGAAATCAAGAACAATGAGTTCAGGGTAGCCATGACCCCTTCAGGGGCCGAACAAATGGTGGCACACGGCCATACGGTGATCATTGAAAAAACCGGCGGTGAAGGATCCGGCTTTACAGACGACATGTATGTGGAGGCCGGTGCACAGATCGGTGCCACGGCAGCCGACGTCTTTGCCAAAGCGGACATGATTATGAAGGTTAAAGAGCCGCAGCCGTCTGAATACGACATGATTCGTCCGGGCCAGGTACTGTTCACCTATTTCCATTTTGCCGCGGAAGAGGTGCTGACCCATGCAATGATCAAAAGTAATTCCATTGATATTGCCTATGAAACCGTGGAAACGCCGAGCAGGTCCCTGCCGCTGCTGGTGCCCATGAGTGAAGTAGCCGGTCGAATGGCCGTGCAGGAAGGGGCCAAATATCTCGAAAAGACCTTTGGCGGATGCGGCAAGTTGCTGGCGGGTGTGCCCGGCGTTGAACCGGCCAATGTACTGGTTATCGGCGGCGGTATCGTGGGGACCCAGGCGGCCAAGGTGGCAGCAGGGGTGGGCGCCAATGTAACGATCGTCGATATCAGCCTGGACCGGCTCCGTTATCTGGATGATATCATGCCGGCCAATGTGAGTACGGTAATGTCCAGTCCGCACAATATTCGCAAAATGCTTCCGAATGTGGATCTTCTGGTGGGTGCGGTGTTGATTCCCGGAGCCAAGGCACCCAAACTGGTGACTGCGGATATGATCAAGCTGATGAAGAAAGGTTCGGTGATTGTGGATGTGGCCATTGACCAGGGCGGCTGTGTTGAGACCTCCCATGCAACGACCCATGAAGATCCTATTTATGATGTTGATGGCGTGATTCACTACTGCGTGGCCAACATACCGGGTGCAGTAGCCTATACCTCTACCAAAGCGTTGACCAATGCGACCCTGCCTTATGCGTTGCAGCTTGCGGACAAGGGCTGGAAAAAAGCATTGGAGGAAAATGCGGATCTGGCAAAGGGCGCCAATATTATTGAAGGCAAGGTAACCTACAAGGGCGTTTGTGACGCTTTTGGTATGGACTATACGGATATAAACACCTTATTGTAAATTCGAAAATCAATTAACGATATACATTGTTGGAAAGAAACAGACGGTCGGGTGAAATACCCGGTTGAAAATTTTACCAACAAGTAAGGAGATAAAAAAATGACAGAATTAAAAGACATGTTTGTACCCTGGCTGGCAACAGCCCGGGAGTATAACTACAGCATTCTTGACGATGCCTGGGCCAAGCCGGACCATGCACGCATGATGCTCAACGAAAACCCGGTTCCGCCTTCGGAAAAAGTTGTTCAGGCCGTGACTGAGTCTGTTAGAAATGGTAACCGCTACCCCGACAGCTTTCTCAGCTTACGTACGAAAATTGCTGAAAAATATGGCTTTGGACCTGAGAACGTCCAATTGTGCAACGGTTCTTCGGAGATCATTGATTCCATGATGCGGCTTTTTCTGAAACCGGGCGATGAAATTATCATGTCCACACCGACCTTTGGTCTCTATCCGCCTCGGGCGGAATTGTGCGGTGCCAAGGTTGTATCGATTCCGGTGAGGGAGGGTGACCTGAATTATGATGTTGAGGCAATGATGGCGGCTGTAAATGAAAAAACCAAGCTGATTTTGATCATCAACCCCAATAACCCCACCGGTGTCTTTATTGATGATGATGATTTGATTCGTTTCTGCGAACTGGGTATTCCGCTGTGTATTGATGAGGCGTATCTTGATTTTATGATGGATCGGGGTTCAAGAGCCTATCTTATCAAGAAATATCCGCATGTTTTTCTGCAGTCCACATTTTCAAAAGCCTATGGGTTTGCCGGTATCCGGTTTGGTTTCATGCTGGGCACCGAAGAAATGGCCGAGGCATTCAAAGCCATGCTGCTGCCCTGGAATGTGAGTCTGATGTCCGCCGCTGCCGCAGAGGCGATTCTTGATAATCCTGAAGAGGTCAAGGCCAAGGTTGAGTATAACAATAAATGGATGCAGATTTTTTATGACGAATGTGTCAAGCTGGGCATGAAACCTTATTCTCCTCATGGCAACTACATGCTGGTGGATGCCACCATGAAGGGTCACACCACCGCCGAGATTTTGAAAGCCGCCATTGACATGGAAAAGGTTTACCTGAAACGCATCGGTGAGATTCACGGCAAAGCCGGTTATTTCCGGGTCACTCCGGGCAGTGAAGAGGAATGTGAAAGATTCATGAAGTTCATCAACGCTTATTTCGCATAAGCTGCATTGAATGCGATTGACGATATAAGCAATAGTTTCCATTTGAAACGGGCCGGCCACGGCCCTTTTCAAACGATGTTAGACCCTTAAAACAGAAGGAGGCGAAAATGACAATCAATTATAAGTATGCCAACATGCTCCGGGCCGGCAGCTTTGGACTGAATGTTCTCAGTCCCGACGACCTGGATCAAATCCATATGGCGACACTGGATGTCATGTGGAGTATCGGAATCAAGGTGGATAGTGCCACCGCCAGACAACTTCTGGGCGACAACGGCGCCATGGTTGATGAAAAAACCCACGTCGTTAAAATTCCGTCCAACCTGGTGGAAGACGCCATTATCAGCACACCTGCAGCGTATCGGGCTCATGCGATCAACCCTGAAAACGATTACGTGCCCGGCGGCAAGAAAACAGGTTTTGTCAACTTCGGTGAAGCAGCCGCCCTCATGGACCCTGTTACCCGGAAAGTCAGAGCGGCCACCAGAAAAGATGTTGATGATACGGTCCGGTTTATCGATACCCTGGAAAATGTGGTTGGTTGGGAAAGACCACTGACCCCCTGTGATCTTGATCCGGATATGTCCAGTATCTATAATGCCTTAGCCTTTTTCAAGGGCTCATCCAAACACGGTTTCCTGGGCATTTACACGGTCGAGCATTTTCGAGCGGCCGTTGAAATGGGCGCCGTAATCGCCGGCGGAAAGGATAAGCTGGCCAATGCGCCGCTGTTTACCTGCTCGGCCGATCCCATCAGCCCGCTGGTCCTCAGTGAAGAGGCCACCGACGTGCTGATTGAAGCGTGTAAATTCGGTGTTCCTATCAAGATCAATCCCCTGGGAATGGCCGGTGGGACGACCTGTATTGATCTCGCTTCCACACTTGTAACCCACAATGCTGAAGTCCTGGGTTCCATTACCATCGGGCAGCTGGTCCGCAAAGGGGCTCCCATGGTTTACGGCAGCTCCACCAGTATGATGGATCTCAGATTTTCACTGGCTTCCATGGGCGCACCGGAACTGGCTATGATCAGCGCTGCCGTCGCCAAGCTTGCCCAGTTTTACAAGATGCCTTCCTGGGTCGGTGGTGGATAGACGGATTCCAAACAAGCCGATGCCCAGTCAGCCCACGAATTCACCTTGACCGCCATTATACCCGCGTTGGCAGGTGCCAACATGATTTATGGCGTCGGGATGATCGACAGCGCACTGACCTGGGATTATGCCTCTGCTCTCATGCAAAATGAGATGCTGGATATGGTTTTGCAAGTGGTAAACGGAATTAAGGTGTCCGAGGCCAATATCAACTATGATGTCTTGAAAGAGGTTGGCCCGGCCGGCGAATTTATCACCCATCAGCATACCTTTGACCATTTCAAGGAGATGTCGTCTCCCAAACTGATGAACCGGATGACCCGGGAAGGTTGGGAAGCGGCCGGATCGCCCGATATCGTTGAAAAAGCATATGAAAAATCCCTTGAAATCCTGAAAAACCAAAAAATCGAACCACGTTCAGAGAATGTTGTAAAAGAGCTTGACGGTATTTACGCTGAATTTGAAGCGGCCAATGAAGAACGTAAGGCAAAAAAATAATTACTAACAGATAAAGTCATAATACCGTGAAAATGGGAAAGGGCTGCTTGCTTTTGATGTGAGACAGAGTTCAAAACGTTAAAAGTCAGGCAGCCCTTTTTATTTTTACCGGCTGCATGGAGGTACAATATGGAATTCCCGATTGGCTTGAATCAATACAAGTCGCTGCAATTTGATCTTGCACAGAATAAACTGACGCTCCAGCAAAAGGAGCAGCTTGTTAAAAATATTCAACTGGTAAGAGACAGTATTATTTTTTTTACCGCCCTTGCCAATACTAAAGGGCTCGGCGGGCATACCGGCGGGGCCTATGACATCGTGCCGGAAGTTTTGATCACAGACGGTTTCATGAAGGGGGACAACGATGTCTATCCCGTATTTTTTGATGAAGCCGGCCACAGGGTGGCGATCCAGTATCTCATGGCTGCCGTAAACGGCTATATGAAAATCGAGGATCTTTTTCATTACAGGGAGTACAACAAAGGCTTGTATGGCCATCCGGAACGGGATGATGCCAGGGGCGTTTTTTTCAGCTCCGGCCGGCTGGGACACCTGTGGAGTTATGTAAATGGTATTGCCGCTGCAAACCCTGACAAGAAGGTTGTCATGTTCGGCAGCGACGGTTGTCAGCAGGAAGGCGGCGATGCGGAAGCGGCCCGGTATGCCGTGGCCCAGAAACTGAACATCAAGCTGATGATCGATGATAATGATATCACCATTGCGGGTCATCCCAGTGAATACATGGCCGGTTTTGATGTTGAAAAAACACTTGAAGGCCATGGCCTTGCAGTGGACACCGGTGACGGCGAGGATATTGATGCCCTGTTTATGCGCATTAAAAATGCTCTGGCCGCAGACGGCCCCGTGGCAATGGTGAACAAACGTAAAATGGCGATTGGTGTGCCCGGTATCGAAGGTATGCCCAAGGGCCATGACGTGATTCCGGTGGATTTTGCCATTACCTATCTGGAGCAAAGAGGACTGACGGCAGCGATTGACATTCTGAAATCATCTAAAAAGTCCAAATCCGGCAGCATCTATAAGGGCAGCACGTCCGAGACAGCCAAAAACAGAGACAATTTCGGTAAATTTGTCTGCGAAATCCTGGCGGACATGCCAGACCGCAAAGAGCGGGTTCTGGTGGTTGATTCGGATCTTGAAGGCTCATGCGGCCTGCACCATATCCGCAAGACCTATCCTGAAGTCTACGTCAGCAGCGGAATCATGGAGAGAAATAATTTTTCCGTGGCGGCCGGTTTTGGCGCCGCAGACGGCAAACAGGGCATTTTCGGTACGTTTTCGGCCTTTCTGGAAATGGTGGTTTCGGAAATTACCATGGCCCGCCTCAACCAGGCCAATGTACTGGCTCATTTTTCCCATGCCGGCGTGGATGACATGTGTGACAACACCTGCCATTTCGGGCTCAATAATTTTTATGCCGATAACGGGCTGCTGGAAAACGATAACACCAAACTGCTCTATCCAGCCGACAGTCACCAACTGAAAGCCATGCTGAAAGCCGTATTCAACGAAAAGGGACTTCGATTTCTCTTTTCAACCCGCAGTGCCACGCCTTTTATCCTTGATGCACAAGACAACCCGTTTTATGGCGGTGATTATCAATTTGTCTCCGGCAAAGATGAACTGGTTCGTGAAGGCAGTGACGGATATGTGGTATCTTACGGCGAGATGCTATACCGCAGCCTGGATGTGGTGGAACGGCTCAAAGCCGAAGGTCTGAATGTCGGCCTGGTCAACAAACCGACTTTGAACCTGATTGATGAAAATATGCTGGCAAAGCTGGGCAAGGCCAAATTTGTCCTGCTGGTGGAAACCCAGAATGCCAAGACCGGCCTGGGTGTTAAAATGGGAACCTGGCTGCTGGAACGGGGATATACTCCGCACTATGCCCATATGGGTACCGTCAGAGAGGGCAACGGCGGTCTTGCCGAGCAAATCCTTACCCAGGGACTCGGCCAGGAAGATATTCTTAAAAAAATAAAAGAGATGGCTGGGTAAAAATCTCTGGTAACCGTTTACGGCTTACTGTTATCGGTTTATTATTCGTTGCATAGCGTATTGGAAAAACTGTGAACTGTGAACCGGCAACCATGAACGGTTATAGTATTTGTCTGGTTGTCTTAAAAAAGAGTGTAAAAGAAAAACCATGCCCTTAAAGCATGGTTTTTCTTTATGCACACTAAAAAAGGAGCCATACTCCAGGATGATGCAAATTGTTATTGTTTCCGTAATCGGGTTTGCCGGGATGTTTATCCGCGGGCTCACCGGTTTTGGATCGGCCCTTGTCATGACGCCGTTGATGCTGTTTTTCTTTGATATTCAGACTTCGGTTATTGCGATCAATCTCGTTGAAATTGCGGCTGTGTTCAGCGTTACCATGAATGCCCGCCATGATATTGACCGGCAATATCTCAAAATTCTACTGCCGATTACCATCGTGGGGATCGCTGTCGGATCATTTTTTCTAATAAGTTTCAATCTTCAAATATTAAAACAAATTTTCGGGGTGTTGACTGTTATTTTTGCCGGCAGAATATTTATCAATTTACGGTCTGTTGCTTCAAGGCAAAGAAAATGGCCCTTTTCCTGGGGCTATCTGTCGGGTGCTCTGGGCGGTATTCTGGGCGGTATTTTTGGTACGCCGGGCCCGCCGATTACGATCTATCTGGAAAACCAGATCGATTCCCAAACAGTCCTGCGGGCAACCTTGTTGATCTATTTTCTAGCGCTGGACATTATCCGTATCATTGTCTATGGATACTCGGGTATCGTCAGTCTGGATATGCTGAAACTGGCGGCCTTTATGCTGCCGGCGGCACTGATCGGCTCTTACTGCGGTCAGTTTATCCATCTTCAGATCAATGATAAAGTTTTCCGGGGACTGGTGGCTGTTTTGCTGTTGATTACCGGCGCCCTGCTGGCCATTGGACAATGATAGTTTGAATATTGAACAGTGAGAATTGAATATTCCCGGTATCAGTGAGTTTATGCTGAGAAACCGAAGATCTCTGTTTTCTATAAATCACAACCGTTCATGGGTTCAAATTATCGTAAGGTGGGCTGTGCCCACCGAACCGACTGCCGGGATGCCCGACAATTTCCCTTATTCTTTGATGATCCTCGATAATATAGTCTGCTCCGGTTCGAATGAATTCCTTTTTAAGATAGGCTTTGTCAGGTGCCCCGCACAGCAGCCCGATGCCTTTAAAACCGGCAGTTGAATTTTTTGCGGCCAGCATGTCATCGGGCATATCGCCTACATAAAAGAACTGCCGGACCCTGTGGGCATTTTCTGCCGCGATGGCATCCAGCATCCAGGGGTGAGGCTTGCTAAGTGACACGGACAGGCTCTTTCGTCTATGGATTTTTTCCTCCTCTGCAAGACATTCATCCAATGTATAAATAGATATGAAATATTTTCGCAGGCCGAAAAAATCCAGGGCATATTCGGCTTCGGCCTTAGGGCGGCCGGTGGCCAGGGCAAGAATATTGTCCCGGGCAAGTTCGGCAATGAAAGATTTGTCAACCATCAGTTTTTCCCGGGTAATATAGCCCTCTTCCATATGTTTTTGGGCGGCAATTTTGTAGGTCGATTCAAACAGGTCCCTGCCCAGATAAACTTCCTGAAAAATTTGCTTGATGATGTTGCCGCTACCCACATCGCCTGTGTGCATTTTACGGATAAACGGATGGTCAGGTTTGCCCGTTTTTTCAAAAACCGACATCAGCGGGCTGTCCGAAGATGTCAGCAGGGGCGGCAGCGCTGAAACATCGCAGCGGGCAATGGCCTTGCGATAGGTTTGCCATGCATCTTCTGCATCCGGGAAATCCGGACAATCAATGCCGGAAAAGAGCAGCTTGAGTACAAAATAGGTCAGATCCCAGTCGTTGTTCAGCCCGCCGCTCTGTTTTACTTTGGCCAGATCGGTCAGGGAAAAGAGTGGGTCCGGCAGGGCATCCCATGCATTGGCCCCCTGGAGAAACAGGAAGGCGGTCCGGCGCACGGTATCCCGGTATGACCCGGAAACATCGATGAGGACACCGTCCATGTCAAATGCAATTAAATTTTTTTTCAATTTAAAAAAGCTTTCTATTCTATAACCAAAGTCAATAAGTATCGCAAACAAGCTATAAAGAAAAGCATAAAATCAACTGTGACGATCGGGGCAGCAATCAAAATGTTCACTGATTCGGCGGGCAGCCCGAGAATAGGCATCAATGGTTTTTGACTTTTTCTCTGAAGTTGGAGTAATCTCAGGTGACGTTTATAAAGCTCATTAAATCGATTTACTTCTGTTGGGTTTATGGTATACTCCTTTTAAAAAGTGCCCAAAATTGGAACCAGAGACAGTGACACAGAATATTGAACACTCCCTTTTTTCCGCCGCGTAACGGCTTTGTCCAACAAAGGATGAACTCTGACTGAAACAGCCTGGTCGTTTTTTGTTTGCTTTTTCATCAAGTTATCTTTGGCGTTGTGCCTCGTGGCCATTAACAATATCAACAAGTAAATTGGTAAAAACAATGAATCTTTCACCCTCGCTAATATGGTTTCTTGTGGGCGTTGTATTTTTAATAGCAGAGTTGTTAATTCCGGGATTTATCTTAATATTTTTTACAGCCGGATGTTGGATAGCCGGATTAACTGTTTGGCTGACAGATATTGAATTTTCGATACAAATATTAATTTTCACTGTTTCCTCCCTGGTCCTTCTTTTTTCTTTACGTAAATACAGCATAAAAACATTTAAAGGAACCACCCGGGATGATCTCGACGACCGCTATGCAGACTCGAAAATTGGAAAAACCGCGATAGTGACAAAAGCAATATCACCAAGAATGCCTGGCGAGATAAAAGTCATGGGGAGTTTTTGGAGGGCTATTTCAGATATAAGTATTGAAGAAGGACAATCGGTTTTAATTGCAAGCCAGGAGTCAGAAGATGGGCTCACTTTCAAAGTTAAACCCTTATAAGGAGTGGAATATGAGCGAATCAATTATTGTAGTAAGTGTGATTGCTGTAATCATGATAGTGTTATTGATTAAAACAGCTGTCATTGTCCCCCAAAGGTCAGAGTACGTTGTTGAACGACTTGGTAAGTATAGTCAATCATTGAGTGCAGGCTTCCACATCCTTGTGCCTTTCCTTGACAAGATCGCCTACAAGCGTTCCCTGAAAGAAGAGGTAATGGACATCCCTTCCCAGGACTGCATAACCACCGATAACGTTACCGTGTCCGTAGATGGTATTTTGTATATTCAAGTCATCGATAGTAAGCTTTCCGCCTACGGTATCGATAATTACAAATTTGCAGCGGGCCAGCTTGCTCAAACTTCTCTAAGATCAGTAATTGGTAAAATTGAATTAGACAGGACTTTTGAAGAACGTGATAGCTTGAACCAGCAAGTAGTTGCTGCTATTGATGAGGCAGCACAAAATTGGGGTGTTAAAGTTTTGCGCTACGAAATAAAAGATATCACCCCTCCCCAAAGTGTTATGGAAGCAATGGAAAAGCAGATGAGAGCAGAGCGGGAAAAACGTGCCTCTATAGCAACATCTGAAGGAGACAGACAGTCTCGAATTAACCGTGCAGAAGGTTTAAAAAAAGAAGCTATTGAAGTGTCCGAAGGCGAGAAGCAAAAACGTATAAATGAGGCTGAAGGTCAAGCAAAAGAAATTGAATTGATTGCACAGGCCACAGCTGAAGGGATCAAAAAAGTTGCTGAATCTTTAAATATGGCTGGAGGAGAAACAGCCGCAAATTTAAGAGTGGCGGAAAAGTATATCGCAGAATTTGGAAATTTGGCAAAAGAGAATAATACTATGATTATCCCGGCTAATATGGGAGATATTTCAGCAATGGTTGCAACAACTATGTCTGTCTTGGGACACACCAAAAAGACATCCCCGAATCAAAGTTCCTGATATAAGGGTCGCGAAAAATAATAAGTATCTCAGGATTGCGCCGGATTTTGGCTCGCCTTCGAGGCGCACAGCCTATAGCATACTTTACGTATTCAATGGGTTATGAAACGAAGACACGCAGCAGTGAAGCGTAGCGCTGACTCGAGCCAAAACACCTGATTACCAAAATACGCACTGCTTTCCAACCTTGGTGGAGGATGCCAAACGAAGACATCAATCCAGCAGTTGTATTAATTCCGGAATGGAAGCAATGGTATGATACCCTTTGGCTTTGGCAAGTCTGCGTTTGCCGCCGGTCCGATCGATGAGGACCGGAAATTTCACCCTGTCCAGAAGCGGAATGTCGGTATATCCGTCCCCCACGGCAATACAATTTTCTGGTAAAATGTTATTGGCATGCAGAGCTGTGAGCTTGTCCTTCGGGGCCAGGATGGAATAGCGCATGCCGAAAATACGGCTGTTTCTGATTGTAAGTCTGTTGGCCAGGATATGGCTGAAACAGTTGCCGATCCCTGCAAATTCAAGTACCCTCCGGCTGAGGTCGGCCGTGCCGCAACTGATAACCAGCATCTCATACCCGCGCCTGGCCAGCTCGCGGACGCTGCTGCGGTCGATTTCTGATATTTTTTCGGCCAGCTTTTCAGCAACTATGTCCAGGGCATGAATGGGTGTGTTTTTCAAGAGCCTGACATAGGGCCATTTGAAATATTTTCCGGGCAGCCACTCTTTTTTGTCGGCATAAATGATGGCTCGGGACGCAATTTTTTTGTGGAAAGGAAATTTAAAAGCAACCTGCTGCATCTGAAAGATCAAAAGTGATTGCTCACTGTCATAGGGATCAATGGGCAAAAGAGTCCCGTCAAAATCCCATATTATGGTTGGTTTTTTCATAGCAAAGCCGGTCACTTTCCAGTATTCTCACTATCGCCGTTGATTTCTTTTCATCGCAAATTCCGGTATTTTTTAAACCACGGGATACAGGAAATACACGAAATGCCTGTATAAATTTGCCTGCAATTTATATACTGGGGATAGATTGTCAAGTTTAAACATTTTTTTGTTGATCGCCCAATGGTTATCAGGTAAAGGAATTATCTTTCAATAATTAAAAAAAATCCATTTTCCGGCGGACGAGCGGCAGCCCGCCTAATAAATTCTCCCTCACCCAAAGCAAGGTGGCCATGCTTACCATTACCAAAGAATTTATCTTCAGTGCAGCCCACAGGCTGTATCAACGCAAACTGTCTTTCCAGGAAAACCGTTCGGTGTACGGCAAATGCTGTAACCTGCACGGGCACACCTATCGTCTGCGCGTCAGTGTCGCCGGTACAACAGATAACGCCGGTATGATTATTCACTTTGCAGACCTTAAAAAAATAGTTACTGACAAAATTATTAGCCGCTATGATCAAACGTTTTTAAACGACCTGGCGGAATTTGCGGATATACCCGCCACAGCCGAAAACATGGTTTGTCATATTTTTCGTGTTCTGGAAAAACCCCTGTCTGCGATGGATATTCAGCTAAAGGCTGTGACGCTGTTTGAAACGCCGACCTCATGGGCAACAATAACCTGCGATGCTTGAAATTACCGAAATATTTACCTCTCTGCAGGGAGAGGGCCCTTTCATGGGACAACCGGCAGCATTCGTGCGGCTGAGCCGCTGTGTCCCCCCGTTTTGCCCGTGGTGTGATACGGTTTACGCCCGTAACAGGGGGCAAATGCTTGAAATCAGTCAAGTCGTGGATCGGGTACTGGAATTTAAAAATAATTTTGTGGTCATCACCGGGGGTGAACCGTTTCTGCAATGGGATTCGGGGCTGCAACAACTGGAAGAGCGGCTGCTTGCCGCCGGATGCCGGATTCAGTACGAAACCAGCGGAAAGCTTGAAATTCCCGTAAGCTGCCGCGGATTTAAGGTCTGCTCGCCTAAATTCATCGAGGGGGCATGGCAGTTTGTGGAAGCCAACATCGATGTGGCCGATATTTTCAAGTTTGTGGTAGCAGATGACTTCAGAATGCTGGAAGATTTTATTAAAAAACATAAAATTCCCGGTCAAAAAGTCTGGATGATGCCGCTGGGGGCCGGCCGGGCAGATCAGATGGAGTCGTTTGCCCGTGTGTGGGAATATTGCGTGCGAAAAAAATTCAACTTTGCACCCCGCCTTCATATTCTGGCTTTTGACCGGCGGAAAGGAATATAAAAAATGACAGATGCAATTGCTGTCCTGTCCGGTGGTATGGATTCAACGGTGATGCTGGTCCATACACTGGATAAAGGCAAAACCGTTGCCGCATTGAGCTTTGACTACGGTTCAAAGCACAATGCGCGAGAGATCCCCATGGCCGCCGACTTGTGCAAAAAACTGGGTGTCGCCCACCAGGTTGTATGCCTGCCGTTTATGAATAAACTGTTTTCTTCCAGCCTGCTGCAGTCCGGCGGCAAAATTCCCGATGGAGGCTATGAACAGTCCACCATGCAAAGTACGGTGGTCCCTTTCCGTAACGGTATTTTAATCTCCATTGCAGTGGGGTATGCCGAATCTACAGGAGCAAAAGAAGTCCTGCTGGGATCCCATGCCGGTGATCATTTTATCTACCCGGACTGCCGGCCGGAATTTAACAGGGCTTTTTCTAAAACCGTTGATCTTGGAACCGACGGCAAGGTCAGCCTCTCTTTTCCCTTTGAACATATTGACAAACGGGGCATTGGTGACCTGGGACGCGGCCTCGGCGTTGATTTCGCCATGACCTGGACCTGTTACAAGGGCGGTTCTGTTCACTGTGGGGTCTGCGGAGCCTGTCTTGAACGCAAACATGCCTTGCGATATGATCAGGGGCTGGATGTGACAAGGTATAAACAATGATTGCAACGAACGATCCGAACATCCCCCTGGGGAAAAAAATAAGCCACAGCCGGCAATATGACCCGGGACAGCTTTTTGCCCTTCACCGGGCAGATGCCCGGAGCAGCCTGGGCATCGGGACGAAGCTCCCCTTTTACGGCGCCGACTTTTGGAATGCCTATGAAATTTCATGGCTAAATGAACAAGGCAAACCCTGCGTGGCCATGGCGGAAATTATTTTCCCGATAACCAGCACCCATATCATTGAATCAAAATCCCTAAAGCTGTATTTAAACTCGTTTAACCAGACGTACTTTAATTCACCCCGGGAGGTAGCTGCCGCTATAGAAAGAGACCTTTGCCGGGTTGCCGTGGGCGATGTTGCCGTAGAGCTTACCCTGCCGTCGCAATTTTATCTGTCAAAGTTGACCGAACCTGAAGGAATCTGTCTGGATAATCAGGAAATTCAGATCGATCAATATCACCTCTTCCCGGATTTCCTGGTTTCCGGTGGGCAAAGGGGCAGCGAAAGGCTGTTTTCAAACCTGCTTAAAACCAACTGCCCGGTCACCGGTCAGCCGGACTGGGCCACGGTTGTCATCGATTATACCGGCCATAGGATCAATCATGCCGGGCTGCTGCGGTATCTTGTTTCTTTTCGGGAACATACCGGATTTCACGAAAACTGTGTCGAGCGTATTTTTGTTGATATAAAAAGACGCTGCAATCCTGAAAAACTTTTTGTTCATGCCTGCTTCACCCGTCGCGGAGGTATTGATATCAACCCCTTCAGGTCCAGCTTTCCAGCGGTTCCGGAGAATCACCGGTATACACGTCAATAAATAACGGTCATATGACTAAAAAAATTCTTGACACCTTGCAAAGCAGTATTTATATTATAGTCAAATGACTAAAATGGGAGGTTTTAGTAAGTGCCCAGACCCAAGAAACCAAGATTTATATCCGGATATCCCGTGATGAGTGCTTTTGTACCCGAGGGGATTCCTATTACCGGTGAAGTGACTGTTGCAGTAGAGGGCATGGAGGCTGTGAGATTAAGTGATTTTGAGGGTCTGGATCAGGAATCCGCTGCCGGGCGCATGGAAATTTCTCGTCAAACCTATGGGCGGGTGCTGGCCGAGGCCCGGCAAACCATTGCTACGGCACTGGTTACAGGTAAGACATTGAGAATCGGCGGCGGAATGTATGAATTAAAAGGTAAGGGCCGGTGCAGGCGCCGCAGAAGAGGGGGCCGGCAAATGCCCTGAACCAAACATCCAACACAAGGAGGTCAAAATGCCTAGAGGAGATGGAAAAGGCCCGGATGGTCAGGGGCCGGGAACAGGAAGAGGCCAGGGCGGCTGCCGCCCGGATGGCACAGCGGAAAACACTGGACGCGGTCAGGGCCGTGGTCAAGGCCGAGGTCAAGGTCAGGGCCAAGGTCAAGGTCAGGGCCAAGGTCAAGGCCGAGGTCAAGGTCAGGGCCAAGGTCAAGGTCAGGGGCAAGGTCAAGGCCAAGGTCAAGGTCAGGGGCAAGGTCAAGGCCAAGGTCAAGGTCAGGGGCAAGGTCAAGGCCGAAGATAATTTTCTATAAATAGATAAAAGGAGGAAATGATTATGCCTGGATTTGATAGAACAGGACCCCAGGGCGCCGGTGCCATGACCGGGGGCGCCAGAGGGTATTGTAATCCGGCCACACGTGCTACTGCTGCCAACGCCAATATCCCCAGGGGTGCTGGTTATGGACGGGGCTATGGACGAGGCTATGGACGAGGCTATGGGGCTGGGTATTATCCGCCGCAGACAGCGCCTTATTATGGTGGAACAGGAGACGAAGCTTCTGCGATAAAGGCTGAAACCGATCATCTGAAAGAGACGTTAAACTCAATCAACGAAAGGCTTGAGGCCCTGGAGAAAAAAGTCTCTGAATAACTTAAATATTGTAAATTAAGTAATGTTCCGCAACAACAAGGGGCGGTGCTTGATTGCCCCGCCCCTGATTTTTTTAATTTTGCGGCATCAGCGAAAAAATAAACCTTGATGCTTCTCCCATCAAGGTTTATCCATATAATCGTAATTATAACTTTTTGGCTTTTTCCCGCAACAGAAAGTGATAAATCAAATCAGAGTAACGATCCAGTTCAAGCATGCCCTTGCCGGAAACAGCGTAACGCCAGAACCCATAGAGTTTTGTCAGATTGATGAGACGCCGGCTGTATGATTGCCAGTTAAAATGCTCATGGACGCGTTGAATTCCGTTACCGGATATCTCTTTCCAGCAATCCGCATTCTCCTGGCACATTTGAATAAAATTTTCCAGACTGTGCCCAATCAACTCCGGTTTGCTTGTATTCAGTAAAAAGCCGCTCACCCCGTATTCGATGATCTCCAGCGGCCCGCCGAATTTGGGCGCAAATGTGGGAAGCCCGGAAACCATCGCCTCTATGATCGTAAGTCCAAAGGCTTCGAACAATGCCGGTTGTACAAAAATTCCTTTCCGGTCGGCGATAATTCTATATACTTCGCCGGTATCAAGTTTGTTTATACTGGGCAGCCAGCGCACTTTTCCATGCAGATCAAAGCGATCGATGAGATCATAGACCTTGATGATCTCATTGCGCTCGGCGGTGGTCCCCAAAAACTGGACAATGTGATAAGCTCTAAGTCAGCCTAACCAAAAAAGGAACTGACAATGAGCAACAAACGCAAACGGTACAACCCCGAGTTCAAGGCCAAAGTCG
>Ga0075121_1000947_pt1 | contig 18868 bp, 13 predicted proteins | sample AntAceMetag02UKG_FD_69793 | JGI IMG/M metagenome (GOLD analysis project Ga0075121, IMG submission 69793) | Saline lake microbial communities from Ace Lake, Antarctica - Antarctic Ace Lake Metagenome 02UKG | ecosystem: Environmental > Aquatic > Non-marine Saline and Alkaline > Saline | place... | reverse complement strand
TATAAGAATATCCTTTTCATTGATTTGACTAGTACTATTAATAGACAAATATATATAAGTACCAATAATGTTAATAATTAACAAAATTATAAATAGTATAAACCAAATTCTGTTTTTTTGCATTATAATTCCTTTATAATTTTTTTTATTCATTCATAAATGATATGCATTTTTTTTCACTATATTCAATCCAATCCCGTATATTTTATACGTTTTTTAATAAATCAGGATTTACGCGTCAAGAAAAAAGAAGAGAATATCCAACACTCAACACGGAATGTCCAATGATCAAGTAAGGGCTGAACATGTTCAGCCAAATAATACATCGAAAATCTGCAATCTGAAATCGCTAATATTTAATATATTATATCTATTCCCTAAGTCCAATTTCAAGTTTCAAGCCTGCCACGGCGTATCCCGATTTACTTGTCGAGTCGTATCCGCCGTTTGTGGAGTAGACTGATCGGGAGAAGACGGGTTTCAAAATAGGAGACTTACCAGTTGACATAATCGGGGAACAGGGTTTTCGTTACCTGCAGGAATATATCTGCTGATTTACTATGATCGTCCAGATCAAGGCGATTGACATTAATAATGATCGTTGCATCTTCCTCGGGCAGATAGAACATCTCCGTACTGAAACCGAAGATTGTTCCATTGTGTCCCCAAAAACTCCCGAATTCCAGAATGCCCTCGCCATACTTAAGAAAATACGGTGCCTGATACATTTGAATAGCTTCGAGTGCTGCGGCATTGACCGAGTCACTTACCAGGTCTCCATTGTACAAAGCACGAACAAAGGTGCCAAGATCCTCCAATGTGGAGATAATCGCGCCGGCTGCTCCTGCCCATAGGGGATTGAGAATGGTATAATCTACAAAGGTATTGGTGTCATCTTCCCAGCAATAACCGTGATTGTTTCCGGATAAAGCAGTTGTGGTTGGGTAGAGAGTGTGTGACAATCCGAGTGGTTCGATCACTTTTTCAGTGATCACTGTTCCGATATCCTTGCTTTCGATCTGAGCTGCAATTTCACCGAGCAGGGTGTAGTTGACGTTCGCATAGACTGTAATGGAGTCCGGTGCGTAAAATTGATCAACCCTATCCGCAGACATCTGGATCAGCTCTTGTGTGGTAAAGACTGCGAAGGGATCATCGTAAATTATTTGGAGGAATGCTGCATCGGCATAATCTGCGATACCGCTTCTCATTCTGAGCAGATTTCGTATTGTTATGTTCTCCGCATTGGGGAAGTCAGGAAAAAACTGTGAGAGTTTGTCGGATGATGACAGCTTGCCTTCGCTGATAAGTATGTGAATGACCATTCCAGTAAAAGTTTTTGTAATGCTGGCAATTCTGAAAGGATCTGAAGGATCTCTATGCTCGCCGGTATCAATATTGCACACGCCAAAGGTTCTCAAATACTCTTCTTTTCCGGAAGTACACACCCGAACTACTACTCCCGGTAAATTCTGTGCGGTCATTATACTGTCGATTGCTGCATCAAGCTGTTCAGTTAACTCTCCGGGAAAGTTCGAGTTATCGTTGCTATTACACAGGTCACAGGACAAGATCAACAAACTCACAAGTAAGAGAGAAATCACGTAAATGGGTTTGATTGCTATACGTATTTTTTTCATTCTATCTCCATTAAATATTACATTTTTTGCAAAAATTTTCAAATAAGAATTAAGTATAAAGAATTTGCTTTTATGAAATAAGTACAGTGGGGAGCGTCAAGAAAAAAACGAGGAGAGGGGAGGGTAGAGCGTGGAGCGAAGAGAATATCCAATCCGTCTTCGCTTCGCTACGCCGTGACAGGCAAGGAATGTCCAATGATCAAGTAGGGACTGAACATGTTCAGCCAGATCATAAATCGTAAATCTGCAATCTGAAATCATCTCGGCCTCATCCTCAGGCTTCATCACAAACCGACACGTCGGTTGGATTACGCCCGACAGGCGATTTTTGCTTATCGCAAATCAACCTTCTCCTCACCAGGAGAAGGGACGGAGAATTTCAAATGTATAATTTCTAATGTCAAATGTAATCACGAGTCGGTCAAGAAGAGCGCAATTTACTGAAATGAGTTTTTATTGAGTTTTATCGCTGGATCCATAGACCCTTCGACCAGTCTGCGCTACACTCCACCTCGACAGGCAAGCTCAGGGTGACATGGCAGTAAAAATTGTCATGCTGAGGTGCTCAAAGCATGAGGTGCTCGAAGCATGAGGAAACATGATAAAAAAAGCCAGGCGTCGAAGCACTTGTTATAATGCTCTTTTGCCTGGCAATTTTATATTGAATTAATCAAATGCGTTTTCTGTTTTCCACACTTTCCAGATATTTCCAACCAGCTCAGGATTAGGTTTCAAAACCATTTTACCTGGTTTCCAACCGGAAGGTGTTGCCTGGGTTCCTTTGCTTGCACGTACAAGCTGGAATGCCTGTACCTGTCTGATCGTTTCACTGACATTCCTACCCACGGGCGGGGTCAGCACTTCATATCCCTGGACGATACCGTCAGGATCGATGAGGAATCTTCCTCGGGTTTCTACACCTGCGTTCTCGTCATAGATGCCATAGATTGTTCCGACTTTACCGCCGGCATCGGTGAGCATCGGGAAGGGAATACCTCCATCGACCATCTTAGAAAGTTCATTGTCATTCCACATTTTGTGGACGAACACACTGTCAACACTCATTGATAAAACTTCGACTCCAAGTTCTTGGAATACAGGATATTTCTCTGCGACCGCAGAGACTTCAGTAGCTCACACGAATGTGAAGTCACCTGGATAACAGCAGAGCACAACCCATTTTCCAAGGTAATCCGACAGTTTAACACTTACGAATTTTCCCTTATAATAGGCAGGCGCTGTGAAATCGGGTGCTTTTCTTCCAACCATAACCATTTTTCTTTCCTCCGTTTTTTGTGTTACTTTTTCTTCTTTTTTTTCTTCAACTTCCTCACCAACAGGACCGCCGGTGGGGCGAGCACAGCCCACGTTCATTTCTTTTGGCATGAATATTCTCCTTTCGTTATATTGTGGGATTTTTAGCTGTGTGTGCGAGAGGTGTATACATTATTATAATCTTATTCTTTGTTTTCATTTCACGTTGCCTATTCAATCAAATCCGTAGATTTGCTGGGTTTATACTTCTTCACATTTTCTATGTCAAGGAAAAAGGGAATACCCAAATAGAATGTCCAATGTCCAACAAGGAATTGCCAAGTTTCGAGTTTCGAATTTCAAAACAATTCATCCGACTCATCTTTTTACGCTGAATCTGGATCTTTAAGCGGGATTCTCCACCCGTTTGGGCGACAGCACCTGAAAGGCTTCGCGGCAGTCACTATTTTTACCATCCCGACGGGAGCTTACATTGTAGAAATTGATCACGATCTCGGGAAAGAAATCCTCTAACACAGCAACAATGCCTTTGGCAAATGTACGACAGTAGATTGCACAAACATCTTCATGGCATTGCTCAGCCAACTTTTCAGCTTCGATAGTCAGGCAACTTTTACAGTACTTTGTTTCCAGAAAAACAGTATTGCCTTCTGTCCAGATATCCGGCATGTTGCCGCCACGATCTGCAAAATAACCGTGAATGAATTCCCGAACTCCTTCCACTAGATTGAGCTGGAAAGCAGCAATGTCAAATTTGTTTTCTTTCAGCAGTCTTGTAAGTCTCTCAATTCCCACAGCAAAGCCGGAATAAAAGTTGTTTTTCTGGATGGCTCGAAAAGCCAGGTTTCCGAATTTCTTGTGTAAAAGTGAGAAGTTATTTAGTTCCTCGATCCTTGTCTGGATGCTGAGGTTGTTGATCCCTTTATCGTTCATGGTTTCTCCAGTTGTTCATTATTGCTTCATACTTCGAAAAGAATATCTAATGTTCAGGTCTAAAGTCAAATTTCTAATTTCCAGTTTCCAGTTTCCCGTGAAATATTTAGTATGAAGTTTAAAGCAATTTCAAATTCTTTACAACAATGTGAGTATGGTTGGAAATTGAGTATCATGAATATAGAAATCTATGAAGATTATTCTGATGAAGGCATTGCTCTTGCCCGGCAGCTTTTTGCTGAGTATGCTCAGTCACTTGGCTTTCCGCTGGATTTTCAGGATTTTAATACCGAGCTCACTGAATTGCCGGGAGAATATTCGCCGCCTTTTGGTCGCTTACTCTTGGGTATGTATGAGGATGGTCCGGTGGGCTGCATCGCACTCAGAAAGATTGATGAAAAAATCTGTGAATTAAAAAGGATGTACATAAAGCCCAAATTTAGGAGAAAAGGAATGGGGAAGGTAATGGCTCAAGAGATCATCAAAAGAGCAAAAAAGATCGGGTACAAAAAGATGCGGCTCGATACACTAAAAACCATGAAAACTGCACTCAATATTTACAAAACCCTCGACTTCAAAGAAATTCTTCCTTATAGATTTAATCCACTTAAAGATGCAGTCTATTTGGAATTGGAATTATAATTACTCTTTAAAAACGGCCTTCTCCTTCAGTTTCTCTATGATGCCTGCATCAATCCAGTAAATGTCGGAATTTCCATTTTGCGGACTGTTAACGATTTCTTTCATTTGGGCATAATTAACAATCTCAGTTTTTGCATTTTCAGGCACTCTGGCGCTCATAAAGAAAAGGTATTTCTCATCAGGTGTCACATAAGCGGACCACTCGCGTGGGTCAGCAGAATTCACCTCCGGTCCCATATTGATCGGCTCGCTCCAATTGTCTTTTTTATCGCGGGACACAATATAATAATCTGTTCCTCCATAAGAATCCTCTCTTCCGAACACAGGTACGATGAGATAGCTCTCGTCAGGAGAAATAAATGCATTGTATTGAGAACGTCCAGAATTTACCTGCTCCGGCAAAAGCTCCGGTTTGGAATAGGTGCCTTTTTTCAGGTAGGAACGAAAAATCACATTAATCCTTTTTACAGAATCTACACCAGTGTAATACAAAACACCCTCCCTTGTGACCGATGGAAAAAATTCTCCGAACTCACTATTAATGTTTTTGGATAATGGATACGGTGTTCCCCAGTTTTCTCCGACTCTATCCATTACCCATATATTTGAATCTGTCCGCAGAGAGTTCTCATCAACGGGTTTGTCTGTCACAAAGAACATCTTCTTCCCGTCCGGTGAAATACATTGTTCATAACACGCATATTTGCTATTAGAAGCAAAAGGAGTAATCTCAGGAGTAGTCCATTTTCCATCAACGAGCTTTGAAAAAACAATAGTCCCATAGGCATAATTACCAAAGTTCATCCCAAAATACATTTCACTTCCATCAGGCAGAATTGTCACATCACGGTTATTCATACCATTAGAAATAATTCCCGGAGCAAATACTTTTGTAGAATCTCCGGGTGGTGTTTGTCCCAAATAGGGTCTGGTAAGTTTGGGAAATGGTTCTGTTGTTTTTTTCATCGCAGCACAGCTTATCATAAGAGAGGCGACAAGAGCAAGAAGAAAAATGCGTATTATATTCTTGTTCATATACTACGTCCTTTTTAAATATTCAAAATTTCTATCTATTTATCTCGCTTCTACGTTCAACTTCGGAACGAGGATATTATTCAACGAGGAATCATTCATTCATGAGGATCTTAAGTGCATCTCTGCTGCTTGGATAATCGGGATTGAGTTCAAGGGCTTTCGTGTAATTTATTATCGCGAGATCCTTCATGCCTGCAGTCATATATGCTTCACCAAGACTATCATAGCAGTTGCAGTGATCGGGAAAATTTTCAACATTTATTTTGAAAATTGCAATGGCTTCATCGAACCGACCTTCATTTAAATATAGATACCCTAAAATATTGAGTTCATATTCGTTAATGGGATAAGTTTCATCAGAACCTTTGCTGCTTTTCTGTTCTTCGTACGCATCAAGTGCTGTCAGCAATCCATCTTCATTTATTATTTTTCTCAAGACTCGTGCCAATGTTGTTTCCAACTGTTGCACATATCGTTCAAATGCATACGTTTTCGGAAAGAGTGTGCTCATTTCAACCACATGATATCCCTTTGCCATTTCCTCTTTCATGTCTATAACCGCTACATTCTCGAAATTATGAAAATGATAAAGAAACATCACAAGGGCATTTGGATCGATTATATTTGAGTATATTGTTGGATACTCACCTTCGGCATGGACTGCTGCAAGGGCTTTGCGAAAATCTGCGACACTTACTTCGCATTCCTGCATCATTGGAACGAGCATGTTGTATCGTTCGCAGGGATATTCTACACCTTCCGGCACCAATGATTGATAGAAATTGGTGACGATCTGGAAATCTCCCTTTTTTCGGATGTATTCATCACCCTCGATAATAACCGCATCCCCTGTTTTATCCACAAACATGAACATCGCTCTTTCAAGAAACTGTAAATTGAATTCATCAAAAATAGAGATAACTTCATCTATGGTTGCGCAGGTTTTCATAACGTGGGAATTTAACCATCCATCAAATAGTGGTTTGTCCAGAGATTTTTTTATTGGCTTGGGAGCAGTTGCAAATCCGTCAAAGTACAATCCGGCTTCGTTCAATCCTCCCTGCGGGAATAGATTTTCATAGCCCACGAACATGCAATCATATTCGTTTCCTTCCCCTGGTTCGAACCATACATAGGTATTCGGATCGTTCCAATCCTCATTGTTTGCAATAAGTGTTTTGCCATCTACTGTTTTTGTGAACATCGAGCAGGCAAAGGCAGAACCTGCAAGTAATATAAAAATCATTAGTATGTATAAAATTTTCATGGCGTTCTCCTATATTATTATTCTCTTTTTTGGGGAAATGAAAAATGCTGTTGAACAAAGACCCAATTGCCGCCACGCTTTACAAGCACGCCTGTCCATCTTGTATTTTCCCAGTTCAATGGTTTGCCTTCCCATTCATTCAAGTCATCGAGAATACAGTAAAACCAAGCTGCTGTACCTGATTCAGAAATTCCTATTCGAAGATCTCGTATATCATGTCCAACCGCTTTAAATCGCGGATCCTTAAAGAATTCGCTATTCTTTTTGAAAGCTTTGAAGCCCTTGACCACAGTATCGGTTGGATGAACCTCAATAAAATTTTCATCATGTACAAGAGTGGAAAAGGAGAGGTCAAAATCCTTATTGATCGCCCACCCGATCATGTTGTGTATCGTTTCTTCGATCTTTTGTAATTCAAGTTTTTTATCAATCTGGTTCATCCGCCCATTACCTCAATAATGTAAGTTTTTTTATCTCCGAATAATTGCCAGAGCACATTTTACAAAAATATATACCGGGTTTCAGATCGAGCGCATGCCATTCAACAGCATGCTCTCCTTTTTCGAAGTTTCCATCAGCCAATTGCGATATCAATTCACCCTTGATGTTGTAAATACAAAGTGAAACATATTCATTTTGGGGTAGTGAGAAATGGAGGGTTGTATGAGCATTGAATGGATTGGGGAATGTAGCGTGAAGATATAAGCCGCTGGCTTCTCCCGGTTGAAATACTGGTGTGGAGAGATCGATAAAATCAACAGAATTGCCCTCGAAATTTGGCACGGCTAATACATCATCAAAAGTATTATATTGAAGTCCGGCGGGTTCATGAAAAGTTCCGGGAATTTGTTCGGGAGGATTAGAAAGAGACGTATCATATTTATACACATAATCAGAGCCATAATGCGATGAGATATACACATTTCCCAGAGCATCAAGAGTGATTCCATCGAAGTAGCCGGTGGTTGTGGGGAAGGTTGTTATGCTGGTAGAATCGTTCACATCAATGGCATAAATGTTGGAGTGCCATTGCCAAGCCACAACAAGAAGTCTGTTGTTAAGTACATCAAACACAACATCCTGAGTGTAGTTGGGAAATCCTGCCGCGAAGATATGATATGAGCCTGTAGAAGGATTCACTTTATACACCTTCCCGCTTGTGTCGATCACATAGAGATTCCCGTTGCTGTCTGATGTCATGCCGTCCAGCCAGCTTGTTGCTGAGATGTATTGATTAAAAGTAATATTCCCTGTGGAAAGATCGATTCCTTTTAAGTGGCGATTACACGAGACATAGAGGATGTTATCCAGTAGATGCATACCCAGGCATTCGGTCATGTTGGTCGCGAGCGTGTCGGTTATACCTGAAGTGTCCGAGATGGTGATCATATAATTTCCGTAATTGGAGACATAATAGCAATCTGCATTGTTGTCATACACCACGCTTTCCGGGCTGTGATACGTATCCTGCCCATAACATATTGATGCGAACAATGTCATTGCTAGAATAAAAATGAAATGTTTTTTCATTTAAGAGCCCCTATTCATTTTTTAGTGCTTCCACAGGATTTTTATTAGCGGCATTAATAGCTAAATAGCCGACTGTTGCGATTGCAATTAATAGTGTGATCGTTCCCGATAAAATAAAATATCCAACATTCAGACCAATGCGAAAGGCAAAATTCTGCAGCCAGTTTTTCATAAGTAAATATCCGATGGGCCAGGCAATGATATTAGCCAGCACAACCCAGCGTGTGAACTGCTTCAATAAGATTGATACAATGCTGGGAATAGATGCCCCCAAAACTTTACGCACACCGATTTCTTTTGTCTTTTGTGCCGCAGTGAAAGCTGCCAGTCCAAACAAACCAAGGCAGGCAATGAAGATAGCTATAGCTGCAAAAATAGAGAAAAATTTACTGGTTATTATTTCGGATTTGTGCAAGTTGTCAAAATAGCTGTCCATAAAGAAATATTCAAACGGCTGTTCTCCAGCCAGCTTGTGCCAGTTATCTTCCAACATCTTAATTGTTGCCGACACGTCTTCGGTATTTATGCGAACGGCCATCAGCTCTTTGTACCAGACGTCGGGATGGAAGATCATCATGGGGCTAATTTCATCTCGCAAAGAATTATTATGGAAATCTTTCACAACTCCTATTATCATAAGTTTTTCATTTGATCCCGGTTCCAGGATAGTCCTGCCGATTGGATTTTCATAACCAAGTTCTTTAACTGCCGCTTCATTAATAATGATCGCTGATTTATCGGATTCTATTGTGGGAGAAAAAAATCTTCCCTCTGCCAGCTCGATTCCCATCGTTTCCAAGTAATCATAATCACCACATAGACGGTAGAAATGATATAATTCGTCAGGAGTATTGTTGTCTTTATTGAACATGCTTCCATCGGAACAAGAGCCGGGAACAGAAAAAACTGCACTCGCAGATTGAACCGATGTAAATTTGGATATCTCTTCTTTGAATATTGGAAGTTTGTCTTTCAGGATATAAGCTCTTTCTACCACCAGGAGTTGTTCTTTATTGAATCCCAGTTTTTTCTTACTGATGTAATTCATCTGCTGTATGGTGATAATCGTGCACAAGATTACCAGAATAGAAATAGCAAATTGGAACAGAACCAGTGTATTCCTAAAACCATTTTTTTGTTTGCCCTTGAATAGACTTCCCTTTAGAATATTAAGTACTTTATACGAAGAAAGAGCAATGGCTGAATAACATCCTGAGATCAGTCCGATTATGATAGCTGCAAAAAAATAGATTAGATAGGAATAATTTCCCGCAAATTTTAGGCAGAGGTCTTTCCCAGTGAAACTATTAAAATAGTTCATAAGTATTTCGGAACAGATTATGGCGAGGAACATTGCTACAAGGCTTATGACAACCGATTCAACCAGGAATTGACGAATCAGCTGCTTACGGTTTGAACCCAGCACTTTACGCATCCCGATCTCTTTAGCTCTCACGGTAGATCTGGCTGTAGTCAGGTTCATGAAATTTATGCATGCTACCAGCAAAATGAAAAGCCCGATCACGGCAAAAAGTTGTACGTAACGAATGTCACCTTTTCTTTCCACAACAGCATCTTTGGGATTGAATAAGTAAATTTGGGAAAGCGGAGTAATGCGAAAACGAAAATGATTTCCCTGTTCTTCCCATTCTGCAAAGCTGACTCCCAGCATCTGCTTGAACATGTCATCTGTTTTTCTTATGAACATTTCATTGATCTTGTTTGTCAGAATTGCAGGATCGGTTCCGGGTTGTACTTTGATGTAGGTGAGAGGGCTGTTGCTGAACCAGTTCATATCGTTGGCAGCATTTGAACCGCAGTAAGCGATCAGAACTTCAAAATCCCAGTGAGAATTAGACGGCAGATCTTTTGTTACTCCCACCACTTCAAATTCCCTTTTGCTATCGAAAGTGATGCTTTTGCCAATGGCATTTTCGTTTTTAAAGAATTTTTTTGCAACAGAATTCGATATGACTACGGTGTTAGGTCTGGTTAAAATATCGGTTTTGCTTCCTGATAGTAGCGGGATCGTGAAAATATCGAAAAGTTCCGGGTCTGAATAATAAATTTTTTTCAGGAGAATATTCGTTTCCTGGTATGTTGCAAGTTTTTCATATTTACCTCGCAAACGGGCAGCTTTTTCGATTTCCGGTATTTCAGCCATTAATGTGGGTGCCAAAGGATGTGCCGTAGAAATTCCTGTGCCTTCCTGCTCACCCATTTTGCTGTCAGTCCCCACGCGATAAATCTGGGAATAATTATCGTTAAACGTATCAAAACTCAATTCATCATTGGTCCACAATCCGATCAGGATGAAGCAGATCATTCCCACTGAAAGACCCAGGATGTTAATAGTACTGAATAATTTATGACGAATGATGTTACGAAAAGCGACTTTGAGATAATTATTAAACATAATTGCTCCTATTCATATTTTAGTGCTTCCACAGGATTAGCATTTGATGCTGTGACGCATTTGATGGTTACTACCAGTGATGTAATAAATAAAACGATTACACTCGCAAGCAGGAATGGAAAAAAAGTAAGGTCAATCCTATACGCGAAATTCTTCAACCACATGGACATTATTAACCAGCATATTGGAATGGCAACGATCATAGTAAGAATAATAGTTTTAATGAATTTATGTGAAAAAAGATGAACGATTTGAGTAACGGAACTTCCCAAAACTTTTCTGATTCCGATTTCCTTTGTTTTTTGTGCAACGAAGAATGATACCATCCCTAATAAACCAGTGGAGGCAATAATGATGCCTGCCAGAGAAATTATGCTGATCATATGTGCGGCATGTGATTCCTGTTTATATTGCATATCAAAATCTTCATCCAAAAAGGAGTAAGAGTAAGGAGTTCCAGGAAATAATTCCTCCCATTTTGTGCTTATGAATTTCAAGGTTTGTGGTAGTTTTTCTGATCGTACTGAAAGCGTAAGAGTTGAATAAAGCGAGTTTTCGATATCAATGATCAGGGGTTCTACTTCCTGCTGCATTCCCTTGTAATGAAAGTCTTTAGTAACACCAATGATAGTTTTAATTTTTCCATGATAATGTGCATGCAATTCCTTGCCCAATGCCTCATCCGGCGAGGAAAAACCAAGAACTTTTGCTCCGGCTTCGTTTATTATATACCCGGTGTGCTGATCTGACTCGTTTTCAAATTTTCTTCCTGCTACAAACTCAAGGTCAAATTCATCAATAAAATCAAAATCTGTGGTAATGACTTTTAAGAACTCCGGACTCGCATCTATAATGTCCTGACGCGTCATATAATACCCGCCCCACTGACTGCCCGGTACACTTGAAGATACGGTTGCTCCTAATATTTCGGGACATGAAAGAAATTCCTGTTTGATGTTTTCCGGATCACTTCGAAGACGACCAAGATTGCTTTTGAAGGGTATCACTATTTTGTGATCCTTCGAAAATCCCAGACTGCCCCCCCGCATAAACTGGAGTTGCTGAAAGATAACAAATGAGGCAGAGAGCAGAATGATGATTATCACATACTGAAAGAATACCAGCATTTTTTGCATCACAAATCCTTTGGAGCCGGGATTGAAATTGCCTTTTACGACATTATACGGTTTATATCCGGTCAAAACAAAGGCATTATAACTGCCATTGAGTATTACGATCAGGATAAATAATCCGGCAACAGCAGCAATGACAGGAATCTTTAATAAACTCGTCAAATTCAGTTGCACGCCTGCGATTTGGTTGAATATTGGTTGAAGCACTTCTACAAATCCTAGAGAAAGCAGAAATGCAGCTGCCGTGAAAACTAATGATTCTATAAAGCATTGTTCTATCAATTGAGATTTCTTTGCGCCAATGATCCTGCGAATACCGAGTTGCTTGATATTTTTCAAACCGATTGAAACAGAAATATTTATAAAACTCATGCAACCTATAAGAAGAACAACAGCTGCAATTACAGAGTATATCCTTATATAATACCAGTTTCCCGCAGGGGTTATCCTGTTCGACACCTTTGAGTCCATATGAATATTGCGAATAGGTTGCAGATATAATTTGTAGTTGCTCCACTCACGGCTTGTCAATTCTTTGTATCGTTCATGATAATCGTCTGCATATACTACAAGTAGCTCATTCAGTGCTGCTATTTCGGCATTCGGGGTCAGTTTTAGATAGGTATATTTCGCATGGTGATCCATCCAATAATCATCGATCCATGGCAGATGTGTGCGCATTGTCTGCATACTGATAAGCATATTTACCGGAATATGTGTGTTGGGCGGAGTATCTTCTATCACTGCACTGACAATAAAATCATCGTGGGCGACAGGACAATAATAATCATAATCGATCTCTATATTAAGTATCTTTCCGATTGGGTTCTCATTACCAAAATATTTTTGTGCCATAGATTGACTTATCACAACAGTAAATGGTTCTGTTAACGCCTGTTCCGGGTTGCCAGCAATAAATTTAAAAGACAAGATGTCCATGATTTCAGGATCTGCAAAATATATCTCTGTTTCAAAAAACCGGTTTTGATCGTTCACCACAAGGACATTTTTTTTATTTTCGAAGGGCGGGATCATACGCGCCGTACTCTCTACATGCGGACATTCTTTCTGCAGCAGAGGTCCCATCGGTCCGGAAACCGAATTAGTGTAGAATTCGCCGGCAAATGAATCGCGGTAGAATTCCAGGCGATATATCCTTTCGTGGTCCGGATGATAGGTATCGTAGGTCAGCTCGTTATTGATGTAGTTTAAAATGATAATACAGCAGGCAATTCCAAGAGCCAGTCCGATTACATTTACTATAGTGTACTTTTTATGCTTAATCAACTTTCTAAGAGTTAAAGAGATATAGATTTTTATCATATGACCTCCTATTCGTATTTTAAAGCTTTTGCCGGATTGATGTTTGCGGCTTTATAGGAGTGGAAAATAACAGTCAACAATGCAATCGTCAGGGCAATTAGGGCAGAGATGAAGAATAATAAAACCGATAAACTCGTCCTGTATGCAAAGTTTTCTAGCCATTTATTCATGATGATAAATGCAACAGGCCAGGCAATCACATTTGCCAAAAGTACGAGGGTCAGGAATTGCTTAGTTAAAAATACAATAACTTGTTTATTTGTGGAACCGAGTACCTTTCGGATGCCTATCTCACGAATCTTTTGCTCTGCAGAATAGGATGACAATCCCAGTAAGCCAAGACAGGCAATGAATATTGCAAGAATGGTAAAGTAGCCAAACAGCTTAAGTAGGTTGATTTCCTCCTGATACTGTTGGTTCAGGCTTTCATCGAGATAATGGTATTCTGGTGGAGATTCTGAACCATACTCGATCCACATATTCCGCAGTGTTTCGAGTACTTTTGGAGACTGATTCTGTTTGTATCGTACAAAAAGCCGCTTTATGCCACCATAATATTCCTGCCCGTTGTCTGGCACAAGAAATGCAAGAATCGGTGAAACGTTGCTTCGGATCGAGCTAGGAATAAAATCATCCATCACACCGACAACTGTACAGTATGTTGCATTCCCCAGTGAGTCGTCGAATGCATAATAACGTTTACCCAATGGCTCTTCCCATTCCATAGTCTCAACGAGTTTTCGGTTCACAAGAATGTTTTCCCACCAGAATTGGTCTATTCCCCGTTTGTAATTTCTTCCATTAACCAGGTCGATCTTCATTGTCTCAAGAAAATCATAATCGATCTGCATGAACTGGGTACTTCTTTGCACAAATTCACCCTCATTGCTCTCAAGACGTGCGGGGAAACGATTAAATGTCGTTCCCGGCTGATTATATGCAAGAGATGTTGATTCCACAAAAGGAAGTTCTTTCAGTCGCTCTCGTATCGTTATTGAATTCTGATCGATCTTTGGATCTCTGATAGTTACGAATATTACATTTTCCTTATCAAATCCAAGATCAATGTTACGTGCGTAGGAAAGTTGTCTGACCACTACAAGCGTACAAATAATTAAAATGATGGATATTGCAAACTGGAAAAAGATAAGTACTTTTCTTGGATTGAATCCCTTTTTGCTTACAAAGGTGTTGCTCTTCATCACCTGCATCGGCGAGAAACCAGCAATAATGAGTGCAGGATAGATTCCGGACAACGCCCCTACAAAGAGAGATACGATGAGAAGCAGCACAAGATTCTTTGCTGAGAATATTGAGTTGAAGTTCATTACATTCGGGAGCATAGACCTCATAAGCGGTGAAAATATCTCGATGAGTACTATTGAAATTATGAAAGCACAGAATGTAATCAAAATTGATTCGACAATAAATTGCACCACAAGCAAAGTTTTCCTGGAGCCAACGATCTTCCTGATTGCGATCTCTTTACTTCTCCGGTTCGCCCGTGCAGTCGAAAGATTCATATAGTTTATTGAGGCGATTACAATCAGGAAAACAGCGATCGAAGCAAAAATATAGATATTTATAATATCGTTGTTTGGATACATTTCCCAGGTTACATTTGAGTGAAGATGGATCGATTCAAGGGGCTGAAGGGACATTTCTGCTGAACCGTTAATTCTATCATAAGTCTCTTTCATATATGTGGTGAAAAATTCAGGAAATTTCTCCTCAAGCTTGTGTATATCAGCATGTGGTGAGAGAAGAAGATAATGATATACATGCCAACCATACCAGGCATTGTTCTCTCCCTGCCGGAATGCATAGGACCATGGTACAAGCGCTTCATATCTAAAATGGGTTCCAGCCGGATGGTCTTTGATTACTCCTGTAACGATCATTTCATTATTATTATTAAGGATTACGGTTTTATCCAGAGGATTGACATTTCCAAATAATTTGTGTGCAAGACCTTCAGTAAGTACGATACTGTAAGGTTGGTTAAGAGCATTGTCAGCATTTCCATGAATAAATTTGTTCTCGAACACCTCAAAGAACGTTGAGTCAACTGCGAAGATCTCATCTGTGGTAATTGTCTGTCTTTCATAAGCTATCGGAGCAGAATGGGTATACAATCCGTTTACGCCGACTGCTCTAGTCTGCTCGATCACTTCAGGATAGTTCTCTTTCATGGTCGGGCTTGTGGGACGCGGAGCATTGCAGTAGGTATCTATCTTTCCACCAATATTATTCGTGATGCATAATCTGTATATATTCTCGGATTGAGGATAGAATGTGTCATACGCAAGCTCGTTCGTGATATAGAGGTATATCATAAAGCTGCAGGCAAGTCCAACAGCAAGACCGAGTATGTTGATGAAAGTAAATGATTTTTGTCGCGAGATATTACGAAGTGAGGTCTTGAAGAAATTTTTTATCATAAAAGTTCTCCTATTCGTATTTTATCGAATCCACAGGATTTGAATTCGCGGCTTTCATTGTTTGAAAACTGATCGTTACTGTCGCAATGACCGCCACTATCAAGGTAGAGAGGGCAAAAACGTCCCAGCTTATGATGATGCGGTATGCAAAACTCTGAAGCCATAATTTCATAAGGAAATAAGTAATCGGTACCGCAATAATGATGGATATGATGATAAGGGTAAGGAAATTCCTGGAGAGTAGCCTGACGATGCTTGAAGAAGATGCACCAAGCACCTTTCGGATACCGATCTCTTTTGAACGTTTGAGAGCGCTAAATGAAGAAAGTGCAAAGAGTCCCAGGCATGCAATGAAAATAGCAAGTACGGTGAAGATGCCGAATACTTTGCCGAACTGAATGTCTTTTCTATATTGATTATCAAAGTGTTCATCAAGGAAGAAAAATTCGAAGGGATTTCCGGGAAGTATTTCTTCCCATTTTTCTTTAATACTATTGATCGTTTGATGTATATGAGCTCCTGATAATTTGATTGAAAAATATCCATCGCTTGTGTGCAAAAAAGGAAACGCGAGAGGGATGATGTTTGTTTTTAGGGACATCTGGTTAAAGTCTTCGATCACACCTTTTACGAGCAGAGTGTCATTGCTAATGTAGATATTTTTTCCTATAATATCCTCAGGTGCTGAATAACCATATCGCTTTACTGCAGACAGGTTGACAAGTGCTTCGGTCATGTTTTCCCGCAAACCTGGCGTAAAGTTCTCTCCCGCGATGAAATCAAGATCATATGAGGAGATAAAATCATGATCCATACCCATAAGGTACATCACCTCAGAAAACTCTTCACTTTGGTCCTCGCTTCTGCTGCCCTGTCCCCAGAATATCTCAACACCGGGCACGCAGCTTGAAGCAGTAAAAGAACTCACATCAGCAAGAGATATTGTTTCCTGTTTAAAAGATTCAATACACATTGTAGCCAGGGAATCAGTTGTATATACTCCCGGTCCTTTGAGTACAAGTGTTTGGTCGATTGATATTCCCAACTTTCTATTGCGGATGTAGTTCAATTGGGAGAACACGATGATAGCCCCAGCAATGAGGATTACCGAGATGGTGAATTGGAAAATAACGAAAACTTTCCTGAGAAGGTTTCCTCGTGTGGTGTGATAAAACGAGCCCTTCAACACGCTGATAGGTTTGAATGAAGAGAGCACGAAGGCAGGATACAGTCCCGAAAGCAGAGAACCTCCAATAAATAAAATCACGATCCACAACCAGAGACCGGAGGTAAAGAGGTATGATATTGATATTTTTGTTCCAACAAGCTGTTTGAAAACGGGTAGGAGTACAGCAACGAGAATAAGTGCGATCACTATTGAAATGATGTTGATGAGATATGATTCCGATAAAAATTGTCGTACAAGATTTTTCTTGTTTGCTCCCGAAACTTTGCGGATCCCAACCTCTTTTGCTCTTTCCATTGCTTTTGAGGTGGATAGATTAATATAATTCACCCATGCGATCACAAGAATAAAGAAGGCGATCAAGGTGAGGAACTTCACAGCAGTGCCATCTCCGTTTTCAGCAGGTTCGGATTCCTGGAGCAAGTCGGAATAGAGGTGGATGTCGTTAATCGGTTGCAGGGGAAATTCAAAGCGAGCATCTCTTTTTTCAAACATCTCCCCCAGCTCTTTTACAAGATATTCATCGAATTTTTTATCAAACACCTTATGGTCTGTGCCGTCTGCAAGAAGAACGTACGTGTTGAAATCATACCACCCCCATGCAGTATCAACAGCTTCTCCCCAAAATTCTCGAATTGTATCATGAGAGACAAGCACTGTGAACTTGATGTGTGAATTGTCCGGAACGTCTATACAAATCCCTGTCACTTCAAATTCTATATCTCCATTCCACGTAATTGTTTTTCCAAGAGGATCTTCATCGCCAAAGAATTTTTTTGCAGTTGATTCTGTGATTACCGCTTTGTGTGGTCCCGAAAGAGCAGTTTCAGTGTCACCCTTGATCAAAGGAAAAGAAAGCATCGTGATAAAGCTGGGACCAACAACCTGTATATCTTCTTCACGAAAGCTCTTATCTCCCGAACTAATAATACCGGAGGCAGGGAATGCACGGCAGTATTCAAGAACTTCTGGAAAATTTTCCTTCATAGCAGGTCCTACAGCGGGAACTGCAGCAGCACACTCCACTTTCAGTTCCTCGTGATGGTAGATATTGAACTGAACACGATAAATATTCTCATAATTGTCGTGAAATTTATCATAGCTATATTCATAACTCACATAAAGCATAATAAGAATGCAGACAGCCATTCCAATTGCAAGTCCGAATATGTTAATAGCGGAGAAAATTTTGTTTTTTTTAATATTTCGAAGTGCGGTTTTTAGGTAGTAATTAAGCATAAAATTAATACTCCTTATATATTGAGTGATTACATCTATCGATCATTAATATATTTGCTCGTGATATAGGTATTTTGCTGCGAGATTTTACGTTAGGGAGTGTCAACGATACTAATCTAAATGTCACTAATGTCTCTTTCATATTTTTTCTAGATATATTAAGGATTCAATATATAATATTAATGCATTTTTTGTGCCAAAAGTGGAAAATTCAGCAAAGTTATTATTCTAGGGGAATTGTGGTTTCTGTAGGACATTGATACTGTCCGCTCATGAAACAGTAGTGTACGTTAATGAACACTCTTATGTTTTCATTCTCTATTAAAACAATAGATATTCAAGTTGTTTATCTCTTACTTTCTCAATATCTGCTCCTGAATTATCGCACAAGTAACATACATTTTTTTTGTCCAATTTGGGCAAGCATCATTCCTAATAATGATTACATTAATTACTCATATTTTAGAGCATCTACAGGATTAGTATTTGCCACTTTTATTGTATGGTAAGCAGCGGTAAGAAAACTGACGAAAGAAGCTCCTATACATACAAAAATGAATATTGTTGGATTTATGGATACTTTATTGGCAAAACTATTCTGATTGCTTGTCGAAAGTTTTGTTTGATCATTCGAATTCCTATTCATACTTCATTATTTCAGCAGGATTGGTTTGTGCTGCCTTCAGGGTTTTTACACTTATTGTGAGTATAGCAATAGTAATAGAAAGCACTCCCGCAAGAAGGAAGATAAATGGATTGATCGAAGTTCGATAAGCAAATCCCTGCAGCCATTTACTCATGAAATACC
>Ga0075121_1000937_pt1 | contig 18968 bp, 13 predicted proteins | sample AntAceMetag02UKG_FD_69793 | JGI IMG/M metagenome (GOLD analysis project Ga0075121, IMG submission 69793) | Saline lake microbial communities from Ace Lake, Antarctica - Antarctic Ace Lake Metagenome 02UKG | ecosystem: Environmental > Aquatic > Non-marine Saline and Alkaline > Saline | place... | reverse complement strand
CATCTAGATACAATGAAGGAAGGGCACAAATATGTCAAGAGCAAAAGTGATGTATTCCTCTCTGTGATAATCGGTTGCAACACAAAATACTTTTGTCGGTGGCGTCATGGTATGGAAACTGTTTTCACGATTTTTCCATGGTATGGAAAAAATGTTTCCACAGTGTGGAAAAATGGAGCCAAGAGCATGGCGCAAGCCAGCGCGCGGAGGTGTGGGTCAGAGGCCGGTGGAGAGGGCGTCGAGGGTGACGGTCTCCCAGCCCGGCTGGGCGAGGCACTGTTCTAGGACGAGGGCGCAGGCAAAGGCGTCGTAGAGCGCGTCGTGCCAGGCGCGGCCGGGACAGAATTCGTTCAGCCGCGGGATCACATCCAGCGCTTCGCAGACTTCGGACAGCGAATGGCCTTCGAGATCGGGGCGGGCATGGCGGGCGAGTTTCAGGGTATCGATCCAGGGGCCGAGGGCATGCATCGGCGCGGCCTGACGGAGGAATTTCTTTTCGGTGCCGACGTTGTGGGCGACCAGCGGGCGGCCTTCGAGCCAGGGGCGCCAGGTCGGCCAGAGTTCGGCCATGGTCGGGGCGGCCGCCAGGGTATCGCGCAGGTCGGCATGGCGGCCGGGTGCATAGGGATTAAAGGGGCGGCCCGGCGCGATGCGCAGCCAGGTTTCATAAGCGGTCCCGGTAACGCGGCCCTCCTTCATCTCGACCATTCCGATCTGCCAGGGCTCTTCGGGAATCCCGCGGACCGTGCCGGTGGATTCAAAATCCAGCACGGTCAGAATAGCTTCGCGTGCGATCATGAATCGGTGGGCGCCAACGCCTCTTCCAGATCCGCCAGCACGGTTCCGAATTCCTCAAAGGCTTCGCGGAGCACGGCGGCGTCGCGCAGGTCCACGCCGGCGGCGGCGACGGCATCGAGTGGGTCGCGGCTTCCGCCGGAACGCAGCATATTGAGATAGGCCTCTACCCCCTCGCCCGCGCGAATGCGGCGGGAAAAGATGAGTGCGGCGCAGAAGCTGGTCGCATACTTATAGACATAGAAGTCATAATAGAAATGCGGGATGCGGGCCCATTCCATTCCGATGGCGGGGTTGGCCTCGATGCCGGGGCCATAGAAGGTCTTGTTGAGCTCGGCGTACTGCTCGCGCAGAAATTCAGCGGTCAGCGGTGTGCCTTCCTCTTCCCAGCGATGCAGATCGCGCTCAAACTCCGCAAACATGGCCTGACGGAAGATGGTCCCTTTGAAGGAATCGCACAGGTGGTTCAGCAGATGTGCACGGAAGGCTGGCTCCTTTTTCTTTTCGAGCAGGACATGCGTGAGGAGCAGCTCATTGACCGTCGAGGCGATCTCCGCGAGGAAGATCGGGTAGTGCGCCATGCGGTGGGGCTGGTTGTGATTGGCCAGCCAGGTGTGCATTGAATGGCCCAGCTCGTGCGCCAGCGTGAAAGCGTCGTCGAGGCGGTTGTGATGGTTCAACAGCAGATACGGCGGGCTGTCATAGCAGCCGCTGGAATAGGCGCCTGAACGCTTGCCCTTGTTTTCGGGCCAGTCGATCCAGCGGGCCTCGAACGCCTTGTGAAGCGCGACCCCATAGTCTTCGCCCAGGGGGCGACAGGCTTCCATCACCCACTCGCGGGCCTGCTCCATGGGGACCTCTTCCGAACAGGACGGGACCAGCGGCGCATACAGATCATACATATCGAGATCGGGGAGCTTCAGGATGCGTTTGCGCAGATCCAAATAGCGATGGAAGAGCGGCAGCGCGTTGTGCGTGGCTTCGATCAGGCTGTCATAGACCGCCACGGGAACTTGATCGTCAAAGAGCGCGGCTTCCAACGCGGAGGGGAAATACCTCACCTGGGCCATGAAGACATGGGATTTCACGGAGGCGGACAGAGTGGAGGCCAGTGTGTTCTCCAGTTTGCCATAGGTCGTCAGCAGCGTTTCAAACGCGGCCTTGCGAACGGAACGGTCCGGGCTCTCCAGATGGGTCCGGAAGGTTCCTTCGGTCAGTGGCAGGGACTTGCCGTCCGGGCCGGGGATGTCCGGGAACACCATGTCGGCGTTGGTCAGCAGGCTGAAGGTCTGCTCGGAGGCCGAGAGCACTTCACTGGCGCGCGCCAGCAGGGTTTCCTCTTCCATGGACAGCACATGCGGCTTGTTGCGCAGCACCTTGAGCAGAGAGCGGCGGCAGTCGGCCAGTTCGGGGGCCTCCATCCATTTCCGAAGTTCCTCTTCGGGATGGGTCAGCAGTTCGGGCGTGATCCAGGCGCATTGGGCGGCGATCTCGGCATAGCGCGCCCGGATACGAGCTTCCCTACCCTGGTTTTCTGTCTGGGCCGTGTCTTCGTCATGGCGCAGGTGGGCAAAGGTGTAGAGGCGCTCCAGCAAACGGTCGAGCGTGGTCTCCGTGGCAAACAGCCTGGCCACAGCTTCTGCGGAATTGAGCTGGCCGCACATCGCCAGCACCGGCGCGGTGACTTCATCGAGACGGGCAAAGTCGGCCTCCCACGCTTCGGATGTGTCATAGAGGGGCGCCAGATCCCAGGTCAGGGCTTCCGGCACTTCGTTTCGGGCAAGAACAGTCGTGGATTCAGTGGTTGCAGTCATGCGTCCTAAAATCCATGAAATTCCCTCACTCTTCAAGCATCTTCGGCTTTGGCATTTTCGGGGCACTCCGCTATGCTGGCGCCATGAAAAAAATCCTGAAATTCATTGGTTGGCTGATTGGGCTGATTCTTTTTCTTCTGATCACGGCCCATTTCACCCTGCGCTACGCACTCAATACGCCGAAATTCAAGGCGGCCGCAACGGGCTTTATCGAGCGTACGACCGGACGGGTGGCCACCTATGACCGGATCGACTACAGCCTGTTTCCCTTCTCGCTGGTGATCCGCGATGCCGTCCTGATGGAACAAGACGGCACCACGCCCTTTGCCTCCATCGAGGAATTCTCCGCGATCATCGATTTCCGCAACAAGGAGGTGACCTCCCTCCGGCTGGACGAACCGTCGGTCCGGATCGTGCAATATGCGGATGGCTCCTTCAATTTCTCGGATTTGATCGCGCCAGAGCCCGAGAAAACAGAGCCCGGCGAGGCCCCGGCCGAACCCACCGAGACTCCCAAACAGGCGGCCCCCGAACCGGCCGGATCCAAACCGACTCCTGTGGAACAAGCCGCGACAGAACCCTTCTCCATCAAGCGGGTCCAAATCGATAAGGCCCGGGTTGAATTTGTGCGGGTGGACGAGGAGAACAACGAAACGCCCTTCACGCTGACCGATCTGAACTTCCATCTGCTGGATTTTGCGCCGGACCTGCCGTTCCAGATGAAAGGCAATGTCACCATTGGGAAAACATCGGCCTTTGAATTCTCCCTGTCGGGACCGGCCCTGGCGGAATATGCGAAGCGGCTGGGCGAATGGCCTATCGCACTGGACGCCAAGGCCGACATCCGCAACTTTGCCGACCTGAAAGCCTTCCTTCCGGAGGGGACACTGCCTTTCCACAGCCTGACGCTGGGTCTGACCCTGACTGGAAGCCTGACTGAAGGGGTCCAGATGAAGGCCGCACTCGAAACCCCGGATGCGACCGACGCCTTCCCTGTCGCCCTGGATCTGAAGCTACAGACCGACCTGACACTTCCGGGGCCGGTGATTCAGTACCTGCTGGCCGGCGAGGCATTGCCGGAAAGCTATCAAGTCGCCTTCCCTCCGTGTGAACTGCCGCCCGGCACCCTGACCCTCACGACCCTTCCGATGGAATCGCTGCTGATTCATCATGCCAAGGCCGATGCCACGCTCACCTTCCCCTCCATCGCCTACGGACTCAACCGCCTCGAAGACGGCCAGGCTACCGCCCACCTGGCGAATGGCGTGCTGACGATCCCCTCGCTGAAGATGAATGCGTACACCGGAACGATTGAAGCGCGCGGTCAAGTCCAGCTTCTGGCCTGTCCGCTCTCCTATCGCCTGGAACAGCTGTCGGCGACGCATCTGGAAATTGCGCAGGCCGTCGCGGCCAACGGCATCGAGGCCGCGGACTCCTTCTCGGGCACCATTCAGCTTGAAGCCAGCGCCCAGGGAACGGCCATCGCCGAAGAGGGGTTCCGTTTGCTAGAAGCCGATGCGAAAGTCCAGATCGAGGATCTGCAGTCGGTGGGTAACGAGGGCACACTGATCGACCAGATCTGGCTGAAACTCGACAATCCCCTGCTGATCAAGCTGGCGCCGCGCATCGAAGAGAAGGTCCAGGAGGCCAAAACCGCCTGCGCCACCGTCAGCACCTCGCACTATGACGAGGCGACCGCCACACTCGTCCTGCGCGACGGCACCGCTACCCTCTCGGACACGCGGCTGACCGCTCCCCGCTTCAGCCTGGCTCTCGCCGGGACCGTCCAGCCCCTGGAGGACCGGATGGACCTGACGGCACAGCTGATCGTCTCGCCCGAAGAAACCGAGCAGCTGACGGACGGCAATGACCTGTCGGCCTACCTGCCGTATGAAAACGGCGGATTGGTGATCCCCATCGCGCTCACGGGGTCGATGGAAAAGCCCACCATCCTGCCGGATTTCGACCGACTCCTGAAGAACGCGCTGGCGGGAACGGTCACCGAACAGCTGGGCTCCCAGCTGGAGAACCTGCATCCCAAGGACAAGAAGCACGTGGAAGAGGGGCTGCAACTCCTGCAGGGATTGTTCCAATAGAACGCTAGAACGCTTGCCTGAGGCCCCGTTTTCGAGTTTGACGGTTCTGCCCTTGCCAGCCTATGGTTAGTGAATTGCAATTGTTGCAACGCAACAGGTCCCTTTTTAGGAGCGAGTCATGGAAGAAGTCACAATCGAACAAGCCCCCCGCAAGATTCGCGATATCTTTGAAAAAGCCATGTCGGCCCTTCAGCGCGGCAACACCAGCTATGGAATCGACATGCTCAAACAGGTCATCACGCTGGAACCCCGCCTGATGATCGCCCGTCAGAACATGCGGATCGCGCAAGTGAAATCCCTGCTGGCCAAGAAGCCCACCGCCATGACCCACCAGATGGCCTCGCTCAAGGGGGCCTTCACGATGATGGGCGCGCAGAGCAAACTGAAGAAGAACCCGAAGGGCGCGCTGGAAGGCGCCGAAAAACTGATGGAGATCGACCCGCTCAACCTCAGCTTCCTGAAGTTTTTCGCCCAGGCCGCCGAAGCCGCCGAGATGCCCGAACTGGCGGTGCAGACGCTGGAGATCGCCCGCCAATACTACATCAAGGATGTAGATTTTCTGCGTCTGCTGGGCCGCCTCTATATCGAGACCAACCAGCCCGGCGGTGCCAAGGACTGCTATGCCACCGTCGCCGAGCTGCGCCCGGATGACCAGCTGGCCATCAAGAATTTAAAGGACGCCGCCGCCCTCGACACCATGAAGATCGGCGGCTGGGAAGACACCAAGAAGGACTTCCGCTCCAAGCTGAAGGACAAGAAAGAGTCCATCCGGCTGGAGCAGGAAGCCAAATCCGTCAAGGGAGACAGCGATATCGAAAGTCTGATTACAGACCGTCTGGCCGACATCGAGCGCGAACCGATGAACATGAATTTCCGGCGGGCGCTGGCAGACCTGTATGTGCGTGCCGAACGGTTTGATGAAGCCCTTACCGCTCTGGAAAAGGCCACCGTGGATGCCGGACGCGCCGACCCGCAGATTGAACGCACCGTGTCGCAGGTCAAGATCAAGCGGTTTGAAAAAGCGGTGACCGCCGCGAAGGCAACCGGCGATGAGGCCGCCATTCTGGCGGCGGAAACCGAGAAGGCCCAATTCCTGTATGATGACGCCGTCAGCATGGTGGAGCGCTACCCGAATGATCTGCAGGCCCGCTATGAACTAGGGAGCCAGTATTTCGAGCATGAGCACTACAACGAGGCCATTGAGGAATTCCAGCTGGCTCAGCGCAATCCCCAACGCCGCACTCAGGCCATCTATCATCTCGCCCTCTGCTTCAAGCTGAAGGGACAGCCAGACATTGCCTTCGAGCAGCTCCAAAAGGCCGCTTCCGAACTGACGCTCATGGATGACACCAAAAAGGATGTCATCTATGAGATGGGGGTCCTGTCCGAACAGATGGGCAAACAGGCCGAAGCCGTCACGTTCTTCAAAGAAATTTATTCGGTGGATATCAAGTACCGCGACATCGCCCAGCGGATTGAAGCGGCCTACGAGAAAAAATAGAGAGGTTTCACATGAATACAGCTGCATCGGTTGCCAGCGTTGGATTGCTCCTGATGGGAACAGCCTTCGGCGGATTAGGATGTTCGCCGTGTGATTCGCCTCGGGACAAGTCGACCGCCACTTCTGATTGCGTTCTGGCTCCTGCCCCTGCTGAGGGCGAGTTTTCGGTCATGACCTTCAATCTTAATCACTATTCGCTGAGCGATAAAGGGGAAGCCCTCGACACACTTGAACCCGCAGCCCGCAAAGAAACCGCCGCCCTGATTGATGTCATCACAAAAGCAGCGCCGGACATCCTGGCCGTTCAGGAGATGGGCAATCCGGCCGCCTGGGCTGATTTCAAGCTCCGCCTGCGGAGGGCCGGACTGGCCTATAACTATGAAGAGTATCTGCAGGCCAGTGAGCAGGACCTGAATATTGCCGTGCTATCGCTCTATCCCATCACGGCCTTCAACTCCCACACCGACGACCGCTATACAATCGGCCCCACCCAGTTCCCGCTCCAGCGCGGCATCATCGAGGTGGATGTTGAAATTAATCCGGCCTACACCCTGCGCCTGATGGTCGCCCATCTCAAATCCAACCTGTACCATGCCTATGGCCAGGCGGAAATGCGCCGGAATGAAGCCCGCCTGCTGAACAAGAACATCCGCGCCTCACTCGACAGCCACCCGGACATCAATCTGCTAGTCGTCGGCGACATGAATATGACACCGGACACCGCGCTGTTCCGCGACATCGTCACCTATCAGGATCAGCCCATTCTCTTTGACCTGCGCCCAGCAGATGCCGCCGGGGATGCCTGGACCTATCGCGAGAGCAATGACTCGACCCGGCGCCTCGACTACATGCTCGTCAGCCAGGGACTGCTGCCGGAAGTCCTCCTCGACAAAACGACCGCGATCCGATCCCGGCAGCTTCTGCAGGTCTCGGATCACCGGCCGCTGGTGGCCACGTTTACGGCGACGGAGCAGGACCCGGACTCCGCACCGGATCTGTCCAAAGGCCTGCCGCCTGAAATTCCCATGAACGACTAATCCAGAAGGTACTCTGTATGTCCTCTTCCCGCCCTACTGCCATCCTGCTTGTCTCCTGCCCCGACCAGCGCGGCATTGTCGCCGCTCTGTCATCGTTTATCACAGAACACAATGGCAACATCATCGCGCTGGACCAGTATGTGGACACCGCCGACAGCGTATTCTTCGCCCGGATGGAGTGGGAACTGGACGGATTCGATATCCCGTTCGAAGCCTTCGCCGAACACTTCGACCTCCTGGCGCAGCCGCGACAGATTGAATGGAATCTCCACCGCTCTGACAAACCACTGCGGATTGCCGTGATGGTCTCCAAGCAGGGCCACTGCCTCTATGACATCCTGGCCCGCCATGAAACCGGCGAATGGCCGGTGGAGATTGCTCTCGTGATCTCGAATCACGATACCCACCGGAATCTGGTGGAGCGTCACGGCATCCCCTTCCACTTGATTCCCGTCACCGGAGCAACCAAAGCCGAGCAGGAACCGAAACAAATCGCCCTGCTTCAGGAAGCTGGCGTGGACTTTGTGGTGCTGGCTCGCTATATGCAGATTCTGAGCCCGGCTTTTGTCGATGCCTTCCCGATGCGGATCATCAACATCCACCACTCGTTCCTGCCGGCTTTTGCCGGCGCGCGGCCCTATCAGGCCGCCCATGAGCGGGGCGTCAAAATCATCGGGGCCACCGCCCATTATGTCACCGCCAACCTGGATGAAGGCCCCATCATCGAACAGGACGTCATTCCCGTCTCACACAAACAGGGCGTGGACGACCTCGTCCGTCTGGGTCGCGATCTGGAAAAAATTGTGCTGTCCCGCGCCATCTACTCGCATCTGCAACACCGCCTGCTGGTCTATAAAAACCGGACGGTTGTCTTCAACTGATGGCCCCTTCCCTCGAAGACCTGCGGAACCGCCTCCAGCAAACCGATGAAGACCTGCTTCGGGCCTTCTCGGCCCGTGCCGCCTTTCCCCGGAATCCCACTCCCGCCTGGGAAGGAATCGATCCTCGCCTGCCCGCTCCGCCACTGGAGGAACTCCTGCGGGCCATCGCGCCGGCCGGAACCGCAGAGGAATCCGACGCCCTCACATCGGCCAGTTGCGGCGTGATCGATGGACTGCTCGCCCGCCAGCGAATGGGGGTGGAGATTGCCGAGGCCAAAGTCCAGCAGCACCCCGATGACTACCATGCCGCCATCGGTGTTGCGAATCGCGAAGTGGTGCTCCAACTGCTGACAGACCTGCCAACAGAAGTCACCCGACTGAATTGGATTCAAAAAACCGCAAAAGAACTCACGCCCACCCTATCAGCGAATCTTGCGGTTCTCCTGTGGCGCGAACACCTCATCCCATGGACACGGCAGGTCGAAGTCGACCATCTCCTCGTGCCCTGAACCGGCTGAAGGCTATCGTCTGAAGACTGAAGCTACGGGCCGACAACAGTGAGCACAGCTCCAGACGGATTAAAGTTCCCCATATTCAGCTGTTTTCCTTTCAGCATAAATGCGGCACCACCCTTCATCACTACCACCAAGCCTTTCGATCCAAATGGCTCACCGCTGAGCTGAATTTTACCATCAGGTCCCACTCTGCGGTCCGGATCATAATTTCGGGTAAAAAGGAACGGTGTGCCCTCGGGCGCCTCGTCTAAATCCAAGACCAATCGCCATGCATTATTCTCCGCTTTAAAATCTGCTGCATCCATTGACTTCGCAGAGGGGATCCCCCGAGCCGAGAAAAAGTCATACGATACGCACATGATCCCGCCGGTTACCATGTGGATGAAAAATTCTGTGGAGGTTTGGAATTGGCCCATCTTTGGCCAGGCAGCCATTTCATCACCCATGGCCACAGAGTCCATTTGATTTGCAAAATAGGACTGATAGATATTCGCACCATTGGCAACGGTACTAACCATCGCCGCCTGATTCATACGGTTGTCTAAAGCGTAGAACACGGCAATGCCAACGGCGACCAAGAGGACGATTGCGGCAAGTATCGCCAGCAGCTCAACCAAAGTAAAACCACTACTCTTACCCTTCATATTCACATCCCTCTCATACGTCTTGCACAGTGAAATCCTACTGCCTTGGCGGGGTGGATACAATCGAGAAGCCGGGCCGAAAGACTTTGCGGTCTTTGCGTCCTTTGCGTGAAAAATTCTTTGTCTACTTCCCAGCGCGGAACCGGCGGATCAGCTCGTTGGTCGAGCTGTCGTGATGCAGTTCCTCGTCACCAGACGCCTTCAGCTCGGGCAGGATTTGATTGGCCAGGACCTTGCCCAGCTGGACGCCCCACTGATCGAAGGAGAAGATATTCCAGATGACGCCCTGCACGAAAATCTTGTGCTCATAGAGCGCGACAAGCTGCCCGAAGGTTTCCGGGGTGAGCTTGTCGGCCAGCAGGCTATTGGTCGGCTTGTTGCCAGGGAATGTTTTGTGCGGAACCAGCTTTTCGGGCACGCCCTCGGCACGGCACTCGTCGGCGGTCTTGCCGAAGGCCAGCGCCTCGGTCTGCGCGAAGTAGTTGCTCATCAGCTTTTCGTGATGATCGCCCAGCGGATTGTGCGAATGGCACAGCCCAATAAAGTCGCACGGAATCAGGCGCGTGCCCTGATGGATCAGCTGGTAGAAGGCGTGCTGGCCGTTCGTGCCCGGCTCGCCCCAGACGATGGGCCCGGTATCCACATGGACCGGCTTGCCCTTCTTGGTGACACGCTTGCCGTTGCTTTCCATGTCGCCCTGCTGGAAGTAGGCCGCAAAGCGGGAGAGATACTGATCATAGGGCAGCAGCGCTGTGCTCTGCGCGCCAAAGAAATTGCTGTACCAGATGCCCAGCAGCGCCAAAATCACCGGCATGTTCTGCTCAAAGGGGGCTTCGGCAAAATGACGGTCCATGGCGTGATAGCCATCCAGCATGCGGATGAAATTTTCGGGGCCGATGGAAATCATCAAGGGCAGGCCGATCGCTGAGGTCAGCGAATAGCGGCCGCCGACCCAGTCCCAGAACTCGAACATGTTGCTCGGGTGAATGCCAAATTCCTTCACCTTTTCTTCGGCGGTGGACAGTGCCACAAAATGAAGCGCCACGGCGGCGGAATCGCCGCCCAGGCGATCCACCAGCCAGGCGCGGGCGCTCTCGGCATTGGTCATGGTCTCTTGCGTCGTGAAGGTCTTGGACGCCACAATGAAGAGGGTTTCTTCGGGATCGAGATCGCGGACGGCTTCGGCCACATGCGTTCCATCCACATTAGACACAAAGCGGAGGGTCAGATCACGCTGGCTGTAGGGCTTCAGGGCTTCATAGGCCATCACCGGTCCCAAATCGCTCCCGCCGATGCCGATGTTCACGATATTGCGGATCCGCTTCCCGGTGAAGCCCAGCCACTCACCGGACCGGACCTTGTCTGAAAATGCGGACATCTTCTCAAGGACGGCATTCACGCCGGGCATCACATCCTTGCGATCCACCAGAATCGGGGTGTTCGAGCGGTTGCGCAACGCGATGTGCAGCACGGGGCGGTTTTCGGTGACGTTGATCTTCTTGCCGCTGAACATCGCGTCGATTTCCCCACGCAGGTCGGCCATCGGGCACAGCGCCTGCAGGAGGCTCATGGTCTCAGACGTGATCCGGTTCTTGGAATAGTCCAGATACCAGCCATCGATCTCCAGCGTGAAGGTTTTCCCGCGGGTGGAATCCGCCGCGAACAGCTCCCGCATCGACACATCCTTCATCTGCGCCGCATGCGCCTTCAGGGCTTTCCATTCTGCTGTCGTATCCAACCGTTTGCGCCGTGCCATGGTCACTCTCCTCTGTCTCATCAATCAAACAAAACAGGGCGCGTTACCGCGCCCTGGTGGGTGTTGAAGAACCGTCTCTTCGTCTCCCCTATTTTTTCACCGGGATGCGCTTGAAACGACCGATTTCCGGCAGCTTGCCGACAATCGGTTTGATGTACTTCAGGAAGCTCGGGGTCACATCCGTTGCGCACTTGCTGATGAAGGCATCCGGCATATGGCGGGTTTCCTTGGCCACATTGCGCAACGGAACACGCTCGAAGAAGATCTTATAGGGTTTACCCTTCTTGCGACGGATAGCGATGCTGCCATCCACATCGGCCCCGGTGGCGCACTTAACGGCCTCGCGACCAACCGCGAAGGCTTCCTTGGCGTCATTCTCCGCGACGAGCCCCGGGAAGGAGCGCTGCAGATACCCGAAGGTATCCGCGCGGACGCGGGCGATGTCGGTCTTCTGCTTGATCAGGCCGACCAGAAAATCGCCCAGCGCGCCGGTACCGGAAAGCTGCAAGTTGCCGTGGCTGTCCACTTCCTTGGTGTAGGCAGCCGCAATCGACGTGCCATCGGCATCCACGATGCCTTCGGACACGGCCACCACGCAGCGGCCATGCTTGCGCACAACGGCTTTAACCTGCGCAGGGAACTTCGTCACATCGAACGGCCGTTCCGGCAGAAAGATCAGATGAGGACCGGCGCCATCGTAGGTACGCGCCAGCGCGGAAGCCGCAGTCAGGAAACCGGCGTGGCGGCCCATAACGACGTTGATCTTCACGCCCGGAAGCGCGGCATTATCAAGCTCATCGCCCATGAAGGCCTGCGCCACGAACTTCGCGCTGCTGGCAAAACCCGGAGTGTGGTCGTTCTCGCGCAGGTCGTTGTCGACCGTTTTGGGAATATGGAAGCAGTGCAGCTCGTAGTCGGCCTTCTTGGCTTCCTCGTTGATGATGTGCGCGGTTTCCGCAGAATCATTGCCGCCGATATAGAAGAAATAGCGGACATTATACTTCTGCAGCTTATCAAAGATCTTGGTGCAGTCTTTCGGTGTGGGCTTCTTGCGGACGGAACCCAGCGCGGAGGATGGCGTCTTGGCAACCGCCTTGAGCGTCTTGTCGCTCTCGCGGCTGAGATTGATCAGGTCTTCTTCCAGAATGCCCTTGATGCCATGCAGAGCGCCATAGATCTTCTTGATCTGTTTGTGCTTCTTCGCTTCGAGGACGGCCCCCACCAGACTCTGGTTGATGACCACAGTGGGTCCACCGCTCTGGGCAATCAGCATATTGCCCGAAATTTTTTTACTTTTCTTAGACATAAAACGTTTTCCCTTTTCCGTGGGGGTTGCATCCACGCCCACTCATCCAACCAAAATTCCCCCCCTTTTTGCAAGCCGATTTGCACAGCCGGAGGCGTGCCGGCCTATTCGCTCAGCACGCGGAGGCGGTAGATCCGCAACCAATAGCCCCCGTTCTGCGGCGGCAGGTTGGTATAGGCATCCACAACGGATTGGGTGGATTCGACGCCTGTGGCAGCGGGATCAACTTCTTCAACCAGCGGCCGCACCACAGGCAGGAAGTCCGGTGGATCGAGACCGTCACTGACCTCCAGACGGTAGCGGACGCCGCCCATGGAGCGCCACCCCACCGTCATGCCCGCCCCCGAGAGCAGTTGGGTCAGCCGCAGGACGGAGTTGCTGTCCTGCGGGTGGGTTTGAGCCATCGCTTCCTCGAGATTCGACATGCCGTCCCCGTCCGAGTCCTCATCGGGCAGGGCCACGCTAAGGTTCGTATAGTAGGCAATCTCCCAGTCATCCGGCAGGCTGTTGGTATTCGCGTCCACCGGCGGCAGCACCTCGAAGGAAACCCAGACTTCCGCGCTGTCGAGCACGCCGTCCGAGGCGATAACCCCGACCGTGTCCGTGCCTGCATATCCCGCCACGGGGCGATAGGCCGCCTCCCCTGTCGCAGCCGACAGGAGAGAGAACACGCCGTGGAGCGGCTCCGTGTGGACTGCAAAGTCAAGAGGCTGACCTTCCGGATCGCTTCCTGAAAGGATCCAATTTGTGGAGGCCGATGGCGCCAAAATGAAATTTGTTCCGGTGGCTACAGGCGGCTGGTTGGTATAGGGAGTGCTGGCGCATCCCTGCTGCTCATAGGTCACGCGGATGCTCCAGCACAGGTTTGTGCCAGCATCCCGGGAATCGGCATCCTTCATTCGCAAACGCCAGGTCCCGTTCAACGGCTTGCCATTAAACATATCCAGCGTACTTTCCGGCCGATACGAATCGGCAAACGGAGCCTGCCCGTCGGCGATGGCGGTCACGGCATCCTGATCCAGCACGGTATAAACCGCCGAACCACAATCGCCAGTGCCGAAGTCGTTGCCGCTGCGGCCGCGGCGGTTCACCAGCAGCGCCTCGGAGCCGTCCGGGTGCTGAAGCGCCAGCACCAGATCCCGGTCGAAGGGATGATCGATCCGAATCCGGACATCGATGTCACTCACGACGTACTCGCCTTTCTCGTTGATCACCACATCCGAATACGTCGTGGCATCGTCGAGAATCGGAGTCGGCACATCCACGCTGTAGTTGTTGGTCTGCACCGCCTGATTCGCCGGCTGGCCGATCAGGTGGTCAAAGACATTGGTCACAACCTGCCCATTAAAGGACGCCACCAGCTGGAAATGAATCGCACTGCCGCAGGCCAGCGCCGGATCCAACTGATAGCTAAACGTTGTGAGGTTGGTGGCCCAGCCATCCGACGCCATGGGTCCGTACACCGATGCGCCCTGCGCGACCGTCACCCCCGGGGTCAACGCCGTCAGCACGGCGCTAACGTTTGTGGTGGCCGTCTGCGATTTGTTCCACAGGACGATGGTTTCCTGAATGGTTTCGCCGGGATCCAGAATGCCGTTGCCATTGCCCACGGGGACATCGGTGGACGCCGTCTCCTCGATTAGCATACCCGAGCGGGGCGTCTGCGACAGAATCAGCACACTGTATCGCCCGATGTCCAGCTCCCCGGACACCGGCGAGCCGGAGGCGGCGACCTCCAGGCTCCCGACGTTGCCATAGTCAGGCGCGTAATCGGTGGAATCACTGTTGAACAGGGTATACCAAGTGCCCTCTTCGGGGAACTGCACCATCATGTTGCTCCGGGCCGTGTTGGCGAAATTGGCGACCACCACCACCGTCGAGCCTGTTCCGGCGCTGTCCCAGCGGCTGTATGCAATCAGCTTGTTGTCGTTATCCACTTGATAGGCGCTGGCAGCATCCCCCATCAGTCCCGGCGAGACCCCGTCCAGATTCCGACGCAGGCGGATCAGATCGCGATAGAGCCGCCAGGTGCCGGATTGGCTGTTCGTGCGGGTCCAGTCCACCGGCAGGGCATCGCTGAACTGGTTGGTCTCCAGCATTTCCTGCCCTTGCAAAATCATCGGGATACCGGGGCAGGTCATTACCAGCGCCGCGCCCAGTTCCGACCGCTTGCGCCCATAATAGCCCTCCGGGTCGCTACTGCTGATAGCCACCGGCAGGCGCTCACCATCGTTCAGGTCTCCGGCCGTGTCGTGCGAATCCGTAAACAAGATGCGCCCCGAATCCCCCGCCACGTTGCGCGCCACCGTCGGCATGTCGCGGTCGACATCACTCGACTCCGTCAGCACGCCCATGATCTCCCACCGGAACGTGAGATCCCACGAGGCATTAAAGCCCTCGATCTCCTTGGTGTCTTCCGCGATGTTCAGCGTGCTTGGATATTCGGTTTTCATCAATGCCAGCGCGTTGGTCACCATCATCAGCCCGTCGTCAATGAAGACATCGTTGGTCGTATAGATGATATGTTTCGGCGCATCCCAACGGAATCCGCTGATGTGATACTCGTCCCGCCACATGCGGAACGTGTCGTTGATATAGTCGCGCACCTCGTCCCGGCTGTAGTCGGGACGAGGGCCCCACGGCGAAAACGCATAGGGATCCATGTCATAGAAATACGGGCCAGGGGTCGTACCATCGATCTCCCACAACGCGGAGTCGCCATCCCAATGGTTGTGTACCACATCTAAAATCGTGGACAGCCCCCGCTGGCGCGCCCCCTGTACCAACGACCGCAGACTCTCCGGCGAGCCATAGTCCGCTTCCAAAGCGAACGGATACGCCGGGTTGTAGCCCCAGCTCCGCGCCGAGGGATATTCATTGATCGGCATCAGCTCGATCGCACTCACCCCGAGATCCTGGAGATAGTCCAGCCGGTTGCTGAACGAGGAAAAGGTGCCCGACGGTCCCACAAAGGTGCCCACATGCGCCTCATAGATCACCAGGTCATTCGGATTGCTGATGATTCCCGTGTCGCCGCCCCAGTCCGGTTCGTTGGTGCTGACCACCACCGCATTCTGATACAGCTCATCCAGCACCCGCGCGCGCGGATCGCTTCGCCACAGCGACCCGTTCATTACAAACTTATAGGTGTCATCAATGCGGGCCGTCGGCACATCCAGCGACCACACCCCCGTCGCCGCACTCTCCAGCACAAGGTCATCCGCCGAGGAACTCCAGCTGTTGAACAACCCCGCCACATTCACGCTCGTGGCATCTGGCGCCCACACGCGGAACGTCACCCCGGTCCCGGACGCCCCGCTATAAGGAATGGATCCCCAACCCGAACGGCTCGACTGCGCGGAAGCGGAAAACAGCCCGCCAAGCAGCGCCGCGACAGCCCACACCGTGACCGCGCGTTTCATCCGAAGCAACCGGCTGGATAAAACGTTTTCATACTTTCTCAATCTACCCGAACCCAATCCGAATGCAAACTCAAACCCCACCAAATGGATAGATGACCCATGCGGACCCTATCCCACCCCGATTTTCCATGCCAAAACAGGATAATTAGCCATAAATATAGTATAAATTTGTTAAAATTGGCCACTTTTCATGGTTTTGCCACTTCGTTCGCATGGCGCTCTCGTTCGCCACGCTTTGCGTAACGCGATAGAACTCGCGTTTCACCCATCGTCCCTCAAAAGAGGGATTTGAGCTCTGCACTCGTCTATGTGACCCATTTGGGGCCAAAATCAGCAATATTTGTATATTTTTAAAGATTTTTGAGCCTCTTTTCACCAAAACCACTCCTATATGAGTTGATCCATACCCTCCCTCTTCTTCTCAATAACGGTTGACATTTCCATCTAATTACATAATATGCGCCATAATTCATTGAATAGCGTTATATGCGGAGATTTCATATGTCCGCGTTATACGGAAGGAGCTAGCAATGAGCGAACATGAGATTATGACGGTAGAAGAAGTGGCCGCTTATATGCGGGTTTCAGAACGAACGGTCTATGACTGGGCTCAAAAGGGAGAAATTCCCTGTGGCAAACTGGGGTCGGTGTGGCGGTTCAACCGCAGTCAGATCACGGAGTGGGTCAACCACCGATTGCAGAACATGCGGAACTCCGGGCTGGGTCTTGACACCTCTGCGGCGTTAGGCAACGCGCTGAAGCAAGGCCGCTTGTTGGTGCTGTCGGTGAACTCAAAATCAGAAGCCCTGGAAGCGTTAATTGATACGCTGGCCAAAACCAATGCCATCTCAGACCGGGAGGCCTTTGCTCGCGGAATATGGGATCGCGAGAAGTTGATGAGCACCGGGATCGGACTTGGAATCGGCATTCCTCACGTTCGCCTGCCTTCCATCCGCGATGTGGCCATGTCCGTTGCCGTCTGTCGACCGCCACTGGAAGACTACGTCGCTCTCGATGGACAACCTGTCGGGTTGGTGTTCATGATCGCGGCCCGCATGGACCAGCATACGGAACATCTGCGTCTGTTGTCTGCCATTAATACCCGATTCAAAGATGAATCGCTTCGTCAGAGGATCGCCTCGGCCAAGAGCAATGCGGAGATCCATGAGGTTCTCATCGGGAGGGATTCCGCATGAACAGCGCTCATCTTGGTGTGTTGTTCATTCTGGGCATCGGTGTCTTCGGCGGTATTCTGGGGGCCCGCATCTTCCAACGGCTCCAGATTCCCCAGGTGGTCGGCTATATTGTCATCGGCCTGCTGATCGGAGAGAGCGGTCTTCAAATGGTGCGGTATACCGACATCATGATGCTGGAGCCTCTCAATTTCTTCGCGCTGGGCATTATCGGATTCCTGGTGGGGGGTGAGTTGAAAATAGACGCCTTCCGGAAGTACGCGAGCCAATTCACCGCCATCCTGCTCGGAGAAGGCCTGTTTGCATTCTTTCTGGTGGCGGTCCCTATCACCGTCTTGCTGTATATGGTCCTGCACAATATGGCACTGGCAGTGGCGGGTGGCGTGGTTTTCGGAGCCATTGCGTCCGCCACGGACCCCGCCTCAACCGTGGATGTGCTCTGGGAGACTCGGTCCCGCGGAATTCTCACCACATCCATCATTGCCATCGTCGCCCTGGACGATGCGTTGGCCATGGTGCTTTACGGTCTCGGAACCAGCCTCGCCAAACTATTGGCCGGGGGAAGCGGAGAGACCGGCTCGCAGTTGCTGAGGGTGGTTGGAGAATTGTTCGGATCGTTGGCGCTGGGCGCGCTGTTTGCGCTGTTGCTCATCGGACTTCTGCGCTGGATCAGCGATCACGAGCGCAGTACCGCGCTAGCTGTGGGACTGATCCTGCTGCTGATCAGCTTTGCTGTTTTTGGGGGGCTCGATGTCATCCTGGCCGCTATGACCCTGGGGTTCATCACAGCAAATGCGGCACCGAACCGGAGCCGGAAGCTCTTCTCCACCATGCGGGCGTTCTCGATGCCCATCTACGTCCTCTTCTTTGTCTTTGTGGGCGCTCGTTTAAGTTTTCATGCGATGCCCCTATGGCTCCTTGGCATTGTTGTGCTCTACGTCGTGGGGCGCACGGCCGGCAAGATGCTGGGAGCGTACTCGGGAGCGCGGCTCACGAAGGCGGCGCCGGTTGTCCGCAAATACCTGGGGGTGGGCCTGTTCGCGCAGGGCGGCGTGGCCATCGGGTTATCCATCATGGCTGGGCACCAGTTGGATGCCATCCGCATCAGCCCCTCACTCACCTTGGGGGATGCCATCATCTTCGCTGTAACGGTCACGACCTTGCTCCTGCAGGTGCTCGGCCCTCCGCTGGTCAAGTGGGCCGTAGGCAAAGCCGGAGAAGCCGGCCGAGACATCACGGATCAGGACATCATTGCGCAATGGGCCGTGAAGGATGCGATGATCAGCAGTGTACCGCCCTTTCACGAGGATCAGGCGCTTCATGACGCGGTTCAGGCCCTGACAACAAATGACTGGGTCGTCTATCCTGTGATCGATGGCCATGGCCATCTCACCGGCACGCTCTCGCTGGCCGCCCTGCGTCAGGTGTTGCCGGATCCCGCCTCCTGGTCCTGGCTTCTTGTTGCGGACATCATGTCACCGGCAGCCGAAGTACTCGAGATGGATACCCCTTTGGAGAAAGCGTTGCAACTGATGCAGCAAGTCAATGCCGACCAACTTCCGGTCATCCGCACGAAAGAGGACCCTCAGCCCATGGGAATGCTGGAATCCAACTATGTGCGGAAGATGGTCATCGAGGAATTGATCCGGCGTCAGGATCCCTTGGCGCCGGGACAACCCACCCCTCCCCCACAAACGACAGCCACCTAGAGATTCCCGAATCAGCGGAAGGGTGGAGAACTGGACCTGCATTCCACAACCTCCTCTTTGTAATCCAAATTGAGGGGATGGGGTCAGAACAAGCTATATTCTTCCTGTTTGGGCCGATATTCGACTCATAACAGTGTTTTTAGAGGGTATTTTAAGAATTTACCCCATTCCGCTGTAAGGGTGGATTGTAAAGTGAAATGCCGGATATAGTGGTCTTGTTTCATCTATGAGATTGCTTTGAGTTCTTGCAAGAACAGCTCGTCGGGCGTCATGAAGTCAAGTATCCGCCGAGGGTAGTT
>Ga0075121_1000936_pt1 | contig 18968 bp, 17 predicted proteins | sample AntAceMetag02UKG_FD_69793 | JGI IMG/M metagenome (GOLD analysis project Ga0075121, IMG submission 69793) | Saline lake microbial communities from Ace Lake, Antarctica - Antarctic Ace Lake Metagenome 02UKG | ecosystem: Environmental > Aquatic > Non-marine Saline and Alkaline > Saline | place... | reverse complement strand
TAAAGAAGTACTGAGTTGATGCGATGCTTTCAATCCTCCCTTATAAGGGAGGATTGAAAGCCCCTTCGGGGGACTCCCCGCATCATTGAAGGAATTTACAGAACAACTGTTACACTATTATAAATGTGAGGGCAAAGGCCCCAAAGGGCTTAAAATGGGGCCAAAATCCTTTGAAAGTGATGAATTTTGATAAAAATCAGCATTTTTGATGCCTGAAATGGGTTTTGATTCTGATTGGCACTCCGTTCGCCTTGCTCTCTCGTTCGCCACGCTTGCGTGGCGCTATAGAACTCGCGTTCGCCCAGTGCCTCTGGCTTGGGCTCTGCACTCGTCTATTTTTCTCTGTGGCTCTCTGTGAAAGGAAAGGCTGCTTTATAAGTTCTGACTCCTGATTTCTGAATCTCTCTATTTAGGCTTTTCGCGGGGAAGGGGGGCGAGTAGGATGCGCGGGTACATTTTTGAGTGAGAGTGGAAAGAGAAGAATCATGAGAATTTTGTCGGGTATTCAACCTTCAGGTAAGCTGCACATCGGAAACTATTTTGGGATGATGCAGCCGGCCCTGGAACTGCAGCAGAAGGGCGATGCCTATCTGTTTATTGCCAACTACCACGCCTTGACGTCGGTGGCAGACGCCGAGGCCCTCCGGCAGGGCACCTGGGATGTGGCGCTGGACTTTCTGGCGTGCGGCCTGGATCCGGAGCGCACGGCGTTCTATCGGCAGAGCGATCTGCCGGAGGTGAACGAGTTGACGTGGCTTCTGTCGAACGTGACGCCGATGGGCCTGCTGGAGCGCTGCCACTCCTATAAGGACAAACTGGCCAAGGGGATCCCCCCGAATCACGGACTGTTTGCCTACCCGGTGCTGATGGCGGCGGATATTCTGATCGTGCAGTCGAATGTGGTGCCGGTGGGGCGCGACCAGAAACAGCATGTCGAGGTCACCCGTGATATCGCCATCAAATTCAACAACGCCTACGGCGAGGTGTTCACGATTCCGGAGCCGTCGATTCTGGAGAGCGTGGCGGTGGTGCCGGGTGTGGACGGGCAGAAGATGTCCAAATCCTACGGCAACACGATCGAGATTTTTGGTGACCCCAAGAAGACGCGCAAGCGCATCATGAGCATTGTGACCGATAGCAAGGGGCTGGAGGAACCGAAGGATCCGGACACGTGCAACGTGTTCCAGCTGTACAAGCTGTTTGCGACCCCGGAGCAGCAGGCCGATCTGGCCGGGCGGTATCGCGCCGGCGGGATGGGTTATGGCACCGCGAAGAAGGAACTGGCAGAACTGCTGGAGGCGCATTTCGCCCCGATGCGCGCGAAGCGCGAAGAGCTGGCGGCGAATCCGGACTATGTGGAGTCGGTGCTGCAGAAGGGCGCTGAGAAGGCGCGGGTGCTCGCTACGGAAACATTGCATAAGGCACGCAAAGCTGTGGGTTTGGAATGAGCAGCGACCTACATTTCCGCAGACCCCTGCCGCCTTGCGCGGCAGGTGAAGAAGGTGTATTCCCGTCCAAGAGTCGACTCTCAACCTCGTTCACCCGCGGCACAAGGCCGCAGGGGTTTCGGGGCAAGGCAGCGGAGGCCTGACCCATGTCAAACGAAGAAGAATATAAGGTCAAGCTGGAGGTCTTTGAGGGGCCTTTGGATCTGCTGCTCTATCTGATCAAAAAGGATGAGCTGGAGATCCACAACATTCCGATGGAGACCATCACGACGCAGTACATGCAGTACATGGATCTGATGAAAATGCTGGACCTGAACATCGCGGGGGAATTCATTGTCATGGCGGCGACACTGATGATGATCAAGAGCCGTATGCTGCTGCCGGTGGAAGATCGCCCTGAGTTGGAGGCGGAAGAGGAAGATCCGCGCTGGGATCTCGTCCGACAGCTGGTGGAATACAAGAAATTCAAGGATGCTGCGCTCCACCTCGAGGGCCTCGAGGCCCGCCGGGAGGACATCTTCGGTCGCGATGGTGCCGATGTCGTGCTGGAGAAGGAAACGGAAGTGGCCCTTCATGATGTGGGCCTGTTTGACCTGATAAGTGCGTTCAACGAGGCGCTCAAGAATGTCAAAAATGAAGAGCTGCGCGAGATCTTCTCGGAACGGTTCACGGTGGCCGAAAAGATCGAGATTCTCAGCAGCACGCTGAAAGCCAAAGGGAAGTTTTCGGTCTCGCGGTTGTTTGAGGGGATGCGGTCCCGGCAGGAGATCGCCTGCACCTTTCTGGCCCTGCTGGAGCTGATCCGGCTGTGCCAGGCGCGGGCCGTCCAGGAAGACACGTTCGGCGAGATTTGGATTGAGTCCGGGGACGGCACGGTCGAGATGGTGCCCCCGCTGGTGGAAGAGATGTCGGTGCCGGTCGACGAGGACACCGATTCTGGGTTCTGAGGAAGGGAAGAAGATGAACGATTTTGTGTTGCCGGAACTGAAGCAGATTATTGGCGCGATGCTTTTCGTGCGCAAGGAGCCTCTGACGGTGGTGGAGATCCGGAGGATCCTGAAGGCCACGGCTGAGCGCCGCGGAGGGATCACCAACGATTACGCCAAGGCGAACGAAGCCCTGGTGCGCGCGGCGGTGGGGGAGCTGGATCGCGATCTGACGGATCGCAAAATGGGATTTCACATCCTGGAAGTCGCGGGTGGATTCCGGCTGGAGAACGATGCCAACTGCGGTCCCTGGCTTCGCGTGATGCTGCAGAAGGGGCGCGGTGCCCGCCTGTCCCTCCCGGCCCTGGAAACCCTGGCGATTATTGCGTACCGGCAGCCCTGCGTACGCTCGGAAATCGAGGCGGTTCGCGGCGTGGCCGTGGATTCGATCGTCAAAAACCTGCTGGAGATGCAGCTGGTCCGCGTGGTGGGCCGGAGCGAGCTTCCCGGGCGCCCCTGGATGTACGGGACGACTCAGAAATTCATGGAGCATTTTGGACTGAAGTGCCTGGAAGACCTGCCGGGCACCGATGAGCTGCGCCGGATGGAGGCCGAACAGCGATCCAAGGCCGCCAAGCCGGCGGCCACCGAGCCGGATGTGGCTCCTGAAGATCCCAACCAGATGAAACTAGATGTGGTGGAGGGCGCGGTGGCCGAGGAGTCGATGGCGCCTGAGGCGGAAGATGAAGGGGATGAGCCTATCGAGCGCGAGGTACTGTCAGAAGAGGAAATTGTAGGGGGCGAGGAGCCGCTGGACGAAGTCGAAGATGAGGAAGAAGAAGTAGACGACGACGATGAGTTCGAGGAGGATGAGGATGGGGATGAGGACGAGGAGGAATCGAAATGAGTCTGTTTGCACCGATCGCAAATGAATGGATTGCCTCGCAGCGTCCGTATCAGCCGGGCCGTCCGATTGAAGAAGTGGCGCGGGAGCTGGGGCTCGGAGATGTGTCTGGCATCGTCAAGCTGGCCTCCAATGAAAATAATCTAGGCCCGTCGCCCAAGGCGATGGAGGCCATGAAAAAGGCCATCTCTCAGATGCACTTGTATCCGGATGGCGGCGCTTTTTATCTGCGCCAGGCCATTGCCGAAAAATTCGGCATCACCGATGACATGGTCATGCTGGGGTGCGGCAGCAATGAGCACATCGTGCTGCTGGCGCATGCCTTTCTGGATGCCGGGGATGATCTGGTGGCTTCGGAGCGCACGTTTGTGGTGTATAAGCTGGTGTCGGCCCTGTACCGCTGCCAGTGCATTGAATCGCCCATGCGCGGCATGGTGCATCATCTGGATGCTATGCTGAAAATGATTACGCCGAAAACCAAAATGGTGGTGATTGCCAACCCGAACAACCCGACCGGTACGATGGTGTCTCAGGAAGAAGTCGATGACTTCGTGGAAAAAGTGCCGGATCATGTGGTCACGGTCTTCGATGAAGCCTACATGGAACTGCTCGAACCTGCGGATCAGGTCGACACGGTCAAGCATGTCAAGGCCGGCAAGAAGCCGGTGGTGACCCTGCGCACCTTCTCCAAGGCCTATGGCCTGGCCGGCCTTCGCGTGGGCTATGCCATGGCGCAGCCTGAAGGGATCGACTTGCTGAACAAGGTGCGTCAGCCGTTCAATGTCAATGCCATGGCCCAAGCGGGGGCGCTGGCCGCCCTGCAGGATGAAGAATTCCTCGCGGCTTCGCGCCAGATGTTCCGTTCCGGTCGTGCCCAGGTGATGGCGGGTCTGCGCGTGCTGGGGCTGGACCCGGTGGAATCCGTTACCAATTTCATTCTGTTCCCCTATGCCAAGGCTGCGGATCTGACCGCCGCGCTGACGAAGCGCAAGGTCATTGTGCGCCCGATGGCCGGTTTCGGCCTGCCGGAGCATGTTCGCGTCAGCGTCGGCACGGAAGAAGAAAATGCGATTTTCCTGACGGCTCTGGCCGAGGCTTTGGCGGAACTGCAATAGGTCAGATAATAGGCAGCGAGGAGAGGGGCTTTCAGCACGATGAATGATCGGACAGATTCTTCTTCCCCCTGTCCGGAAACGGCCATTGCCCGCGATGTCGACGAAGGGATTCTCGCTTGGCGGGCACGTGTCCTGCGGGTCCTGCTGGGTTTCAGTTCCATCATATTTCTGCTGCCGGTGCTGGCCATTCTCACCGGGTGGGGGTTGATTTTTCCATGGCCGGTACGGGCCGTCTCCGCCGCATTCTACCTCCTGCTGTTGGTTGTTGCTCTGCGCCCGCGCTGGAATCCGAATGTGCGGGCCTATTTGTTGCTGGGACTGATTAGTGTGATGGGGGCGATCCGCTTAGCGGTGGGGCAACTGGAGGGCAGCGGCCGGATCACCTTGCTGTTGCTTCCCTTGCTGGCCTTGCTGCTTGTTGGACCGCGTGCGGGGTGGATGGCCGTTGGATTCGGCGCCCTGCTGTATGCCGCCGTGTCGCTGGCGCTCAAGACCGGTTGGCTGATCGGGCTGGATGCCGCCTGGAAACATCCGGACCTGCCGCTTTCCTATTGGGGCATGCAAGGGCTGTTTTTACTGATTGTGGTCCTGACACTGATGATTCTGTTCACCCGTTTCCAAATCCTGCAGCGGCGCACCATGATTGCCGAACGGGTGGCTCGGCGGAAACTGGAAACGGAGACAGCGGACCGCCAGCGACTGGAAGCGGAAATCATCCGGATTGGTGAAGAAGAGCGTCGACGATTGGGGGCGGATTTGCACGATGGTCTGTGCCAGCATCTGACGGCGGCGTTGCTGAATTGTTCGGCCATGGAAAACCAGCGACAGGCGGACGGGGGCTGTGATGCGGGCGATCTGACGCAGTTGCGCAGGACTCTTGAGGAGTCCATCGGGATGGCCTATGACGTGGCCAACGGACTGTGTCCGGTGGAATTGGATTCGGATGCCCTGATCCCGGCCTTGGCGCGTCTCTGTCGTGAAACGCGCGACCGTCAGGATATCGATTGCCGCCTTGAGGCGGATCGTGATGTGGCCGTCTGCAACTCCGAACACGCCCTGCATTTGTACCGCATTGCCCGCGAGGCTGTGACCAATGCCATCCAGCATGCCCGGTGCCGGCATATTTCCATCGTGCTGGAACAAGCGGCTGGAGAACTGGTGTTGCGGATTGCCGACGACGGCCCGCAGCCTGCGGCCGGCGCCGTGCCGGTGCCGGGCCTGGGCCTGGGGATCATGGCCCATCGGGCGCAACTGATTGGCGGGAGCCTTCGGGTGGAAGGCGGCATCAACGGCGGCATGGAAGTGGTCTGTTGTGTGCCGGTTTCGGGGGGAGCATCATGAGCGCATCCGAAAAGCCCCGGATCTTTCTGGTGGATGATCATCCTCTGGTGCGGGCGGCGTTGGCACAATTGCTTGCGGGAGCCGGTTTCGATCCCTCCGGCCAGGCTGGAAACAGCTGTGACACACTTTCACATCCGGCGTTGGCAGGCAGTCGCCTGGCAGTGGTGGATTTGGCGTTGGGGGAGGAAAGCGGCATTGATTTAATCAAGAAACTGAACCGGCAGGGGATGGTCGTACTGGTCTATTCCATGCATGAGGGGAGCAACGTGATCCAGCGGGCGCTGGATGCAGGTGCGGGAGGCTATGTTACCAAGCGCGAGGTGGCCGAGTCGCTGATCGATGCCATCCGGGCTGTGCTGGCAGGGGAGCGCTATTTGAGCCCCCGTGCGGAGGCGGCCCTTCGGGAATTGACGCCAAAGGATGTGCTCAGCGGGCAGCAGCAGCAGATTTACCAGCTGTTGGGGCGGGGGTTGTCCAATACTGAAATTGCAAGGCAATTGAACATCAGCGTCCGCACGCTGGAGTCCTACTGCGCGCGTATTCTGGACAAAATGAGGCTGCAGGGAATCAAAGAACTTCGTCGCCAAGCTATTCGCGATGCTGGCTCGGAAGTTTGATTCTTCTGTCGAATGAGAGGGAAATCCCCCTCCTTACTCGGTCTGCAGGTGAGATAACATTTCTCTCACAAGTGCTGACTGTAAATCAACTGGGATGAGCACGGATCAAACATCATCCGATTGCTTTCTGTTCTGTTGATTTCCACAAGGCAATAGGGATGGATTAAATCGGAGGAATGGAATCATGAATCAGTTTGTACGTTGGGGGTTTCTGTTGATGATCGTGGTGATTGCGGCCGGGCTGTTCCCGAGTCCGGTCTGCGGGCAGACGGAAGTAACGGCCTTCGATGGGAATGGATCGCTGAGCTGGGACGATCCGGGCGGGACCGGAACGCACTATGCCGTGCAGTGGTCCTCTTCCGGCCTGAGCAACTGGATGTCCTGGCAGGATGCCGAGGCGAATCTCGCGGGTCTGGGGGCCACGGGAACAGCGACGGTTCCGATGTTCTACCGGGTGGTGGCGCAGGATCCGACCTATGTGCCGACCGAGACCTATTCCTACTACAAGGAGCTGCCGACCTTCAATCCGCTCACGCCGCTTTCCAACAATGAAATGCGCGTGACTTTCATGGGGTCCATGATTCCCCTGCCGGTGCGCAAGTCGCAGGCGGAGATGAGCATCTTTGTGGAGGTGGGTTGGAGCAACGATGTCAGCGACACCTATTACGGGGGGAGAGCCATGGATCAGGTTGTCTTCGACATGGGCGCGGGGACGTCGGCCAACTATGCGGCCGCACGGGTCGGCTACCGCCGGATGGACAAGGTGTTTCTCACTCACCTGCACGGGGATCACATGAGCGATTTGCTCCATACCTATTGCTTTGGGCCTGCGGGCGATCGCAAGTCACCGCTTTTTGTCTGGGGGTCGGCCCCGACCGGTATCGAAAGCCCTTCCGGTTCCGGCATCTATTATGATGACGGCGTCAGTAATTTTTGCGCGAACCTGCGGGAAGCCGTGCGGTGGCATACCGAGAGCTTCAGCTTCCAGGGCACCAGCTATTCCAACTACGTGCCGCCCACGGCGGCAAGCTGGGGTTTGCCGCATGATCCGGTTCCCGTTGGAGTCGATTCGAACAACGATGCCTATGCCATCATTCCAATCAAACTGGACTGGTCTCAGGCGGGGGGATTGGCTTACAGCAATGCGGCGACGGGGGTCAAGATCACGCATTTTCCGGTGATTCACTGCCGCCGCGGTTCGATGGGCTACAAGCTGGACTGGCAGACGCCGGATGGAACGAATCTGACCATGATCTTTACGGGCGACACCAAACCTGAGACCAACTGCATCGAGCAGGCCATAAACGGCGGCCAGGGCGTGGACGTGTTCATTCACGAGATGGTGGTGCCGCCGGCCGTGTGGGCCTATAAGGACATGGGCTTGGATGCGCCGCCCGCCACCAACGATGTCCGGTATGCCGAGTACATCGCCACCGTCAATGCCCTGACCAGCGTCCAGAACAGTTCGCACACGACGCAAGGGGCCTTTGGCTACCTCCTGAGCCAGATCGATCCCCGTCCCCGGCTTACGCTCCCCACGCATTTCCCCGTGGCCGATGACACCGTTGCAAGCGCCTTCGACAGTGTGAAGGCGCATTGCCCGGACATCGTCATGGGAGAGGATATCGCCTGGTCCTTTGATCTCATGGTGCTCCGGGTCTTCCCGGACCGGATCGAACAGTGCCGTGTCGCTGCTTCCGATTTCGCCTTCAATCCGCCCGTCCAGATTCCGGAGGGCATGATGCCGCCGAAATACAACGATGGTGCAGGCCATGGCGACCCCTATGCCCAGATCGACACAACCGCCCAGATCCCGGCCGTCGAAGGCGGCGTGACAAATTACCGGGTCGATGGGTATTGAGAACCCCTGGAATCCGAATGAACCTCCGTTGGATTGGAATTCTGCTGTTGGCGGGGCTATGCACCTCGTGTTCGACGACCTATCGTGCACGGACGGTGACCCCCTCCGGATTTCTCGGAGATACGTCTCAGCTTCGCAGGGGACAGGGAGATGAGCCGGTGCTGATCTATTACAATCCAGCTGCGGATATCCTAACCTATGACCGGATTCTGATCGATCCGATCGTGGCCTATATCGGCAGCGACAGCCGGCTGGCCAAATTGCCGAAAGAGGATCGGGAAACCTTGTTGAATTATTTCCATGCCACGCTTCGGGAACAACTCAGTCAGGATTATATCCTTGTCGACGAACCCGGGTCCGGTGTGCTCCGCCTGCGCATTGCCCTGATCGATGCCAAGGGATCCAAAGTGGTCATGGACACCTTGTCCACGGTGGTGCCCGTGGGCTTGGCTCTCAGTGCCCTGGAGCGTGTGGCACTGGGCAAAACCTTGACCGCCGGATCCGTCTGCATCGAAGCGGAGGCACTGGATACCCTGACAGGCATGCAAGTGGCGGCGATGGTGGATGAACGGGTCGGCGCCAAGGTGACGGGGCATGTGGACAAGTGGAGCAAATGGCAGGATGTCCGGGATGCTTTTGACTTCTGGGCGAATCGCCTGCGGACAAGCATGGAGGAATTCCGTAACCAAAAGAATAGCATGGCCTCGTAGGCGGTGGAATCCACCCGCCCCTGATCGCTTTGGCCTAGGCGCTGGAAGAGCGGATTCAATATCCAATTCCCTATTTCCCAATGGGAGTAGATGGGGCATTTGAGCATCAAAAACAGCCGTTTTGGGGCCAAAAATGACAAAAAACCACTTAAAATCGCCATTTTGAGCCGAAAAACAGGTTCATGTCGCAAGTAAATGGTTTTGGGGGAGCTTGTTCGGTCTTTTTTCAGTTTCGGCAACTTTTTGATGTGGTCAAGGAGGCGGAAAGCGGGGTATGTTTCCCGCTCGAATTGCGCGCTGAGGGGCGCAACGGGAGAACCCAGCCAAACGGTGGAACTTTTTATGATTGTGGTAATGAAAAAGGGGTCGGATGAGGCCCAGGTGCAGGCGATTTCGGACCGGGTGGAAGGCTTTGGCCTCAAGGCTCATGTGAGCCGGGGTGAAGAGCGGACCGTTATCGGTCTGATCGGCGATGAGACGCTTGTGCAAAGCGCTTCGCTGGAGATGATGCCCGGTGTGGATAAGGTCATGCCGGTGCTGAAGCCTTACAAGCGGGCCAGCAAGGAATTTCATCCAGAAAACACCGTGATCAAAATTCCCCCGGTGCGTCATGGTGACAAGGGGTTGAGTCTGGGCGGCCCGGGCGTGGTGGTGATGGCAGGACCCTGTGCCGTGGAAAACCGCGATATGATTCTTTCGCTGGGCGCCTTTTTGAAAGGGGTTGGAGCGCATCTGCTACGCGGGGGAGCGTTCAAACCGCGCACCTCTCCATATTCTTTCCAGGGGCTGGGCGTCGAAGGCCTGCGCTATCTGGCCGAACAGCGTGCGGTTGTCGGCTTGCCCGTGATTACCGAGGTGATGGACACGCGCGATGTGGAGATGGTGGCGGAGTTTGCAGACGTCATCCAGGTCGGCGCCCGCAACATGCAGAACTTTAATCTTTTGAAGGTGCTGGGCCGCTGCCATAAGCCCGTTATGCTGAAGCGGGGCCTGTCGAGCACGCTGGAAGAGCTGCTGATGAGTGCGGAATATGTCATGAGCGAGGGGAATACGGATGTGATCCTGTGCGAACGGGGCATCCGGACCTTTGAACGATTTACGCGGAACACCCTCGACCTGAGTGCGGTGCCGGTCCTGAAGCGAGAGAGCCATTTGCCAGTGGTGGTGGACCCCAGTCATGGCGTGGGCCATTGGGATCTGGTGGCGCCGATGGCCAAAGCGGCGGTGGCCGCCGGAGCGGACGGCCTGATTCTGGAAGTGCATCCCGACCCGTCCCAGGCCATCTCGGACGGGGCGCAGTCGCTGACACCGAAGCGGTTCAAAGCCCTGATGGGCGAACTGGAACTGGTGGCCCGTGCTGTGGGACGCAATCTTCACTAGATGGGGAACGTACGGATGACCAAAGAACCTTGTATTTCAATCATCGGCCTCGGCTTGATGGGCGCCTCGCTGGCCCTGGCCCTGCGGAAGCGGGGCTATACCGGCCGCTTGGTGGCCTATGCCCGCAAGGAGGCCACCCGGTCGGAAGCCCTGGCTCGCGGCATTGTGGATGAAGCCTTTGATAACCCCGATCTGGCGGTCAAGGAGGCTTCGCTTGTGGTGCTGTGCATTCCTGTCCGCGCCTGTGCGGATCTGGCTGCGGAACTGGCGACGATGCTGACTCCCGGCACGCTGGTCACCGATGTCGGCAGCACCAAAGGATGGATTTGCCGTCAAATGTCGGGCCTCCTGCCCCCGGGTGTCTTTGTCGGCAGTCACCCCATTGCCGGCTCCGAGAAACAGGGGATGGAAGCGGCTTCTGCTGATTTGTATGAAGATGCGCTGACGGTAGTGGCGTCCCCTCTGGATGTGCCGGAAGAAGCCGCCGAACGTGTGGTTTCTCTCTGGACCTCCGCCGGCGCGCGGATCTGCCGGATGGAGGCAGACGATCACGACCGTCTGCTGGCCCGCACGAGCCACCTGCCGCATGTGGCCGCCGCCGCGCTGGCCAAGGCCATCGGGCGCGATTCTGCCCAGACGGTCGGGGCCTTCTGCGGGACCGGTTTCTATGACTCCACCCGCGTGGCTTCCGGCTCCATTGATATGTGGCACGACATCCTTATGACCAACGCTCCGGCCGTGGCGGAGGAATTGAGGGCTTTCAAAATCGAGGTCGAGCGCGTATATGATGATCTTCAAGCGGGTCGCTTGGACGATGTGACCCAATTTTTGGAACGGGCTCGAGATGCCCGGGCCGAGTTATTGAGCGGGCGAGACGCAGCCGTCGAACCCCCAAAACCAGAAAACTAGGCAACCGTATGGCCATTCAGAAACAGACGAAGATTGTACATCCCGGCGGATTCAGCGGCGGTGTGGTCCGCGTGCCGGGCGACAAAAGCATTTCGCACCGGACCGCTTTGCTGGCCGGCATTTCCTCCGGCACCTCGGAGATCACGGGATTTTTGGAGGCCGAAGACTGTCTCAATACGCTCAAGGCGATGGAATCGTTTGGCGCGCGGTCGTGGATTGATGACGAAGGCATGCTCTCGGTTCAGGGAACCGGCGGCAAGTTCATTGAGCCGGTGGGCCCATTGGATGTGGGCAATTCGGGCACCGGCATGCGCCTGCTGGCCGGGTTGTGCTCCGGATCGAATATTCAGGTGACCCTGACGGGAGATGAATCGCTGCAGTCGCGTCCGATGAGCCGGATCAAGGAACCGCTGGAACTGATGGGGGCCAAGGTCGAACTGACACCCCAGGGCACGGCCCCAATGAGCATTCAGGGCGGCAATCTGAACGGCATCGAATACCGGCTGCCGACTGCCTCCGCTCAGGTGAAGTCCTGCTGTATTCTCGCCGGTCTCTATGCCGACGGGCCGACGACCGTTATCGAGCCGATCCCGACGCGGGACCACACTGAGCGGATGCTGCGCGCGGTGGGGGCGCCCATCCGGGTAGAAGGCCAGAAAATCTCCGTGGAAGGCTACGGCCCCAAGGGCCCGAAATTTATGGCACGGCCCTATATCGTGCCGGGCGACTTCTCTTCGGCGGCCTACTGGCTGGCCGCGGCGGCTGCGATCCCCGGTGTGACCGTCCGTGTGGAAGGCGTGGGCCTCAACCTGCGGCGGACCGCCTTGTTGGATGTGCTGCGCCGGATGGGCGCCAGCGTCGAAATCGAGCGTACCTCCGCCCCGACCGATCCCGAAGTCTATGGCAATGTCACCGTGTCCGGCGCGGAATTGAAGGGCACCGAAGTCGGCGGCGCGGAAATTCCCAATCTGATCGATGAGCTGCCGCTGGTCGCCGTTCTCGGCGTGCTCGCGACCGGCCGCACCGTGATCCGCGATGCCAGCGAACTGCGCGTGAAGGAATCCGACCGCGTGGCCGTGATGGTGGAGAACCTCACCAGCCTAGGCGCAACCGTGACGGAGCAGCCCGATGGCATGATCATTGAAGGCCCGACGAAAGTCATCCCAACCCGGGGCATTCGCAGCTATGGCGATCACCGCATCGCGATGAGCATGTCCATCCTGTCTATTTTTGCAGAAGAGCCGGTGTGTATCGGCAACGTCGCCTGTGTGGATACCTCGTATCCGGAATTTTGGGATCAACTTAGCAACCTGGGAGTGAATGTTGAATAAGCAGCAGATTATTGTCGCCGTGGATGGCCCTTCGGCCTCCGGAAAATCAACCGTATCGCGCCGGACGGCCAAAGCCGTCGACTTCATTTATGTGGATTCCGGCGCGCTCTATCGCGGCATCACATGGAAATGCGTGAAAGAGGGCGTCGATGTCAAAGACTCGCAGGAAGTCACCAATCTTCTGATCAAGATGGAGATGAAGCTGGTGCTGAAAGACGGGGTCGTGGGCTATCTCATCGACGGGGAAGACCCGGGTGAAGAGATTCGCGATGAGCCCGTGCGCGAGCGCGTCGCCGATATTGCCTCTCAGCAGGCCGTTCGGGTGTTCATTGTGGACAAACTGCGCCAGACAGCGAACTTCGGTCCGCTGGTGATGGAAGGCCGGGATATCGGCACCATTGTGTTCCCGGATTCCCCTTATAAGTACTATCTCGATGCGGACCCCGAAGAGCGAGCGCGTCGGCGGGCTGCGGAAATTCAGGCCAAAGAGGGGGATGGCGATGTGACCGAAGTACTCAACTCTCTCCGCCGTCGCGACAAGAAGGATTCCAGCCGCGCGACGGCCCCGCTCCAGATTGCGCTGGGCGCCCGGATCATCAACAGCACCGGCATGACGATTGAGCAGGTGGTCGATACAATTGTCACTGACTTGAAACAAGCCGGCGCGGTTTCCTGACCGATGCGCGAAGGTGTATTCAACAGTTGGCTGTATTGGGTCTCCCGGTTTGGCGTCCTGACCGCGCTGAAACTGAAATACCGCCTGCATATCCAGGGGCGAGAGTACATCCCGCGGAAGGGCGGCGCTGTGATTGTCGCCAATCACAGCAGCTATCTCGACCCGCCGGTGATGTGTTCCTGCATCGATTCCCGCATCGTGCACTTCATGGCCCGCGATACGCTCTTTAAGTCCCGCTTCTCCAGGTGGTATTTCCGTAGTGTGCGCGTCATTCCCATTGATCGCACCCGCGGCGATCTCGGGGCCCTGCGCCAGGCGATCGCCACGCTCAAGGAAGGCAAGGTCATCGGTCTGTTTCCGGAGGGCACGCGCTCGCCGGATGGCCAGATGCGCGAGGCCAAAGGCGGCATCGGATTTCTGATTGCCAAGGGGAGTGTGCCGGTGGTGCCGATCTATATCGAGGGAACCCATGAGGCGTTTCCGAAAGGCGCAAGCAAGCTTCGCTCCGCCCGCTTGTCTGCCCGTGTCGGGGAACCCATTACGCCCGAAGAAATCAAAGCCGCGATGCCGAAAAAGGGTGACTATGCCGCAGTCGGCGCGCTGGTGATGCAGCGGATCCAAGAGCTGGCTGAAGCGCCAGCCTCCTGAAGTCAACCGCCCTTAGCGGCGGCAATCCGTTCTCCATGCGATGGAAACCATTTTCTCGATTTTTCCATAGTGTGGAAACATTTTTTCCACAGTATGGAAAACTATTTCTTCCCGAAGATATGCGGTTCGGTGCCCTTGAGCAGGCGGCCGATGTTGGCGCGGTGTTTGAAGATCACGAGGACTCCCATCACAATAAGGGCCCCCGCCAGCAGGCGGTTGTCCGTGCCCTCCATGACGATATAGGCCGTGGGTACGACAAGGGCCGCGACGATGGAACTCAGGGAGACCCAGCGGGTGATCAGCAGGGTGAGGGCGAATGCCGCAAAGCCAATGCCGACGGCGGCAGGGGCAATGCCCAGCAGCATGCCTGCGCTGGTGCTGACGCCTTTGCCGCCCTTGAACTTCAGCCAGACGGGCCAATTGTGGCCGGCGACGGCCGCGACACCGCAGGCCAGCCCCAGCCAACCCGGAGCCGACTCCATGAGCTGGGGAAACACGAAGGCCGGCACGAACCCTTTGACGGCATCTAGCAGGAACGCAGCGATGCCCCAGCTCTTGCCGACGCAGCGAAACACATTGGTTGCGCCAATATTTCCGGAACCCGTTTTCTGCAGGTCGATGCCCTTCAGCCGCGCCAGCAGCAGGCCGTTGGGAATTGCGCCCATCAGATAGGCGGCCAGAATCGTGAGTGAAAGCATGAGTGGGGAATTTGTGATCATGGGAAAAGGATGAAGGGGCCTTTCAAAAAACGCAAGAGAGTAGTAAATGGTGAGAGGGGATTGGTGAAGGGGGCGTGTTGGCCGCCCCGCGACCTTGTGTCGCGGGAGGCAAACGTGGGCTCCCCTGCCGCGCAAGAGGGCAGGGCCCGTTCGTGAGAGACTCGACCCGGCGCATAAGGAAGGGTATATTGCGGCACAAGATGCCGAAGGACCCTTCCATTTTATTGAAGATGCGCGGACGGGTGCAGGGGGTGGGGTTCCGTCCGGTGGTGTTTTGTCTGGCCCATGAACTGGGGCTGCGCGGATGGGTGCTCAACGATGCATCCGGGGCCGAGGTGGCGTTGAGCGGAAGCGCAGAGGCCATCGCCCGCTTTCGCGAAAACCTGCCGGGACGGCTGCCGGCGGCGGCTGACATTCAGGTGGTGGAAGAGGCGGGCTGCCCGGCAGACATTCCGGATGGGTTTGAAATCCGGACCAGTACCGAGGCCGGGGGCATCCGGGTCGCGGGGATTCTGCCGGATCTGGCCACCTGCCCGGATTGTCTGCGGGAAGTGCTGGACCCGGCAGACCGCCGCTACCGCTATCCCTTTGCCAACTGTACGCATTGCGGCCCGCGTTACAGCATTATCGAACGGCTGCCGTATGATCGCGAACACACGACCATGCGGGACTTCCAGATGTGTCCGGCCTGCGAGGCGGAATATCGCGATCCAAGAAACCGTCGTTTTCATGCCCAGCCGAATGCCTGCCCCGACTGCGGGCCTGCGCTCTCCTGGACGACGGCGGGCGGCGCGGAGCTCGCCACCCGGGAGGCCGCCCTGCTGGCGGCCTGTGAGGCCTTGCGCGGCGGACAGATTGTCGCAGTGAAGGGGCTGGGGGGCTTCCACCTGATGGTGGATGCGCGCCATGCCGATGCGGTGCGCCGTCTGCGCGAGCGGAAGCGGCGGGATGAAAAACCGTTTGCCGTTCTCTTTCCTTCGCTGGAAGCCATTGAAGAAGTCTGCGAGGTGTCGGCCGCGGAACAGTCCTGGCTGGAATCGGCGGACGCCCCGATTGTGCTTCTGCATCAAAAAGAGGGGGCAGTTGTGCTGGCCGGTGAAATTGCGCCGGGACTGCCCTGGATCGGAGCGATGCTGCCCTACACGCCGCTGCATCATCTGATGATGCGCGAACTGGATTTCCCCGTCGTAGCCACCAGCGGTAACCTGACCGACGAACCGATCTGCACGGCGTTCGAAGATGCCCAGTTCCGGCTGGGGGACATCGCCGATTTCTTTTTGACACACAACCGGCCCATCGCCCGGCCGATGGATGATTCGGTGATGGCGGTCTGCGACGGCGAACCCCTGATGATGCGGCGCGGGCGGGGGTTGTCGCCCTATTCCTTCTCGCTGCCGCGCGCGCCGGACGGACTGCTGGCGGCGGGGGCGCAGATGAAAGCAACGGTGGCGGTGACGGCAGGCGGTCAGGCCGTGATGAGTCCGCACCTCGGCGATCTGGATCATGAGGGGGCGGTGCGTCTGTGGAATGATGCGGTGGCTGACCTGATGGGGCTGCACGGGCTGGAGCCTGTCTTGGCGGCTGTGGATCTGCACCCGGACTATGCCTCGACGCAGGGGGCTGCCCGACTGGGCGTCCCGCTTGAGGCCGTCCAGCATCACCACGCCCATATCGCGGCCTGCATGGCAGAGAACGGACTGGAGGGGCCGGTGCTCGGTATCGCGTGGGATGGGACCGGGTTGGGGACGGACGGCACCATCTGGGGCGGAGAGTTTTTGGTGAGCACACGTGTGGCTTTTGAACGAGTGGGGTGGTTGCGTCCGTTCCCGTTGCCGGGCGGGGACGCGGCCGCCAAGGAGCCGCGACGCGCGGCGATGGGGTTGCTGTGGGAAATGGGGTCTGCGCATCCGGCCGCCGGTTTCACGGAAGAGGAGCGTGCTGTATTGCAGGGCATGTTGAAGGCCGGGATCCATGTGCCGCGGACCAGCAGTGCCGGACGTCTCTTCGATGCCGTGGCTTCGCTGCTGGATGTGAAGCAGGTGATGTCGCATGAAGGGCAGGCCGCGATGCTGCTGGAGGCGATAGCCGGGGATCGTGAGGCCGCACCTTATCCATTTGAATGGGCGGGGGAGGTTCTGGATTGGCAACCGATGATCGAAGAGATGCTGCGGGGGCAGGACGCGGTCGAAGTGGCTGCCGCGCGCTTCCACGAGACGCTGGTGGCGATGATGGTGTCAGCGGCGCAGCGGTTCGAGATACGTGAGGTCTGTCTCTCGGGCGGATGTTTCCAGAACCGGCGGTTGCTGTCGGCCGCGATGCGGCAGCTGGCCGTAGCCGGGTTTGTGCCGTATCGGCATCGGGAGATTCCTCCGAATGATGCCGGACTGTCGCTGGGACAGGCCGTGGTGGCGGCGGCGAGAGGCCATGCAGAATGAAGCATGAAGGAGTGTAGATTTACAATCAGACAGGTCCGACTCGACCCCGGGTGCTTGCCAAACCGATTTTTCTCCCGACCGAACCGCTTTCAACCGTCGGACATGGGTTTCCCTTCCCCTAAACTCCTGCACCGGTCGTCCAACAGGCGGTTTTTGCGGCTTTGTGCGGGTGGGGCTTGCATTGGAGGGGGAGGACATGGTGTAATGCTGTCGTTTTCCAGTGGGAAATGAGGAGTGCGATAATGAAAAAACTGTTTTGGATTGGTATGGTTTTGATCTTGGGATTGAGTGGACCGGCGGTTTCGTCCGCCGTGGCACAGGAAGACGCTGTCTTGCTGGTGACCCCGTCCCGCTATCTGGTGATGCAGGTGGCCTTCGATGTGGCACGTCGCTATCCGACCGTGCTGGTAAGCTATCAGGGGGCTCCGGAAGAACCCATCCTGCATGTCTGGAACGGCTATGAATGGATGCCGCTGGCGCTGGCGGATTACCAGAGCGGTGCGTTCCTTCAGTCCTATCCCGCGCGGACCATCTTCCTCGGCGACGATGCGCTATTGCCCAAGGGCCTGCGTTCCATCGGCGCCTGGTGCAGCCGTTCCACGCAGCTCCCCGGTTTGGAGCCGGCCGAACTGGTCAACGGCATCGGTCGCTATCTGCCCTTTACACCTGCGGATTGGCGCTGGTTCGCTGGTCGCTACAATCTGAAGCTGGCCAATCTGAAGGCCGAGGAAGAAGCCGAAGTCCGGAGCGAGACCTGGTATGACAGCACGGGGCCGATGAAAGACCCCCCGCCGGGCTTCTTCAAGTATTTCACCCGCTCGCGCCACAGCCGCGTTCAGGGCACCGGTGAGACGGCTCCCATGGAACCAGTCGAGGTGTTCGAGGGCGAAGTGTTGGAAACGCCGGCCCCGTAGGGCTTCGGAGCGCCAGCACATGAATGGGTCCAGCCATCGGACAACGAAGCAGGCATGGGCCTTGGCTTTGGCCTGTCTGGCGCTGTTCAGTGTCGCCGGGTGCAAAACTATTCATGAAGAGATTCGTCCCATTCGTGAAACCACGCTGACCGTTGCGCGCTCCGGGGGACAGGTCACCTTGTCCTGGATCGGCCAGCGCGGCACGTACTACAGCGTCATGTATGCCGAGAATCGCGGCGGGCTGGCCCGCTGGAATTTCCTTCCCGATGCCGTCAATGTGCGCAGTCTGGCTTCCGGCGAGCCGATTGTGCTCCAGGACCGCCTTCCGGCGGCTCAACAGCGGTATTACCGGTTGGTGCAGGACAGCAAACCGATTGTTCCGTAGGCCGGATAAAAACGGTTGAATCAACGGAAATGCCTGTGAATTCGGGCGGATCCGCCGTTTTCTGATTGCCGAATTGACGCGGATTTCATCTCCACAGATTTTTTCCGCACATTTTTTCGTTGCGCAATTGCCCGTGAAACCTCATCATCCGCCCCCGATTTGATCGAGCACCCCCGAGCGCCGATTTCGCGGCTTCCGGGGGCTGTTCTTATTTAGGAGAAGAAGACATCATGGCAAGAGAGATACCCATTTCAAATATTCGCAATATCGGCATTATGGCCCATATTGATGCGGGCAAGACGACCGTATCGGAGCGCATTCTGTATTATTCCGGCAAGACCCATAAGATCGGAGAGGTGCATGACGGCGCCGCCACCATGGATTTCATGGTGCAGGAGCAGGAGCGCGGGATCACCATCCAGAGTGCGGCCACCACACTCGAGTGGAAGGATCATCTGATCTCCCTCATCGATACTCCGGGCCATGTGGATTTTACCGTGGAAGTGGAGCGATCCCTCCGCGTGCTGGATGGCGCGGTTGCGCTGTTCTGCGCCGTTGGCGGTGTGCAGCCCCAGTCCGAGAAGGTTTGGCTCCAGTCCGAAAAATATGAAGTGCCGAAACTGGCCTTTGTAAACAAGATGGACCGCAC
>Ga0075121_1000931_pt1 | contig 19006 bp, 15 predicted proteins | sample AntAceMetag02UKG_FD_69793 | JGI IMG/M metagenome (GOLD analysis project Ga0075121, IMG submission 69793) | Saline lake microbial communities from Ace Lake, Antarctica - Antarctic Ace Lake Metagenome 02UKG | ecosystem: Environmental > Aquatic > Non-marine Saline and Alkaline > Saline | place... | reverse complement strand
CAATACAAAAGCCAAAGAACAAGAGCTTACTCTTGAGGTTATTCTGTCGCTTCACAAAATGCTTATAGCGAATATCCGTGATGATGTAGCCGGCAGATTTCGTAAGGACGGTGAGTGGGTTAAGGTTGCAAACCACATAGCTCCGGACCCAAAAGAAGTAGTAGAAAGATTGGATAAAATGCTTGCAGGTTATAACGCAAACAGTCACGAAAATATTATCAAACGTATTGCTCTGTTACATCTTACTTTTGAACACACTCACCCGTTTGTTGATGGTAATGGCCGTATCGGAAGAGTGATAAACAATTATCTGCTTATACGAGAAGGTTTTGTACCGGTGAATATTAAATTTATTGATAGAAAAATGTATTACGAAGCGTTTAAGGAATTTGACGAAAAAAGCACTGTTAAAATCATGGAAGAAATAGTCGGCAAAGCGCTTACGAACAGTTATCACAAGAGACTTGCGTATCTGGAAGGTGCACACATCATGACACTTGCTGAATATGCAAAAAAGAATAAAATATCACACTCTAATTTGATAAATAAAGCAAATCGCCAAACCATAGAAGCTTTTCTTGAAAAAAGCGTTTGGAAGATTGGAGTAAGTCAGAATAAATCCAAGTAAGGGCACAATATCTTGTACCCTTACTTCGCCTTCGTTCGCAATGACATGTATTCGCTGAATAATAGCAACTATCACTTGACATATTACGTGGTCTCATGTTAGCTTACGTGGTGGAAAGTGGAGGAAAATGGTGGAAAAGCTGTGGATTGTGGGGATAACTTATGTTTTACGGTGAATTTACACATGTACTGGATGAGAAAAATCGTCTTATTATCCCTATGCGTCTCAGGGGGAAAATAAAAGAGACCTTTGTTGAAAAGTTCATCATTACAAAAGGACTGGATGACTGTTTATTCTTATTTACATCGGATGAATGGAGATTGTTTGAAAACAAGACAAAGGCTTTACCTCTTACAGGTAAGGACGCCCGCGCTTATACCAGACACTTATTTGCCGGAGCTTCCGAATGCACGATAGACAAGCAGGGGAGAATATCAATTCCTTTATATTTAAAAAGTTATGCTCAAATAGAAAAGGACGTTATTGTTATCGGGGTTATGAGCCGTATAGAGATCTGGAGCAGTGAAAAGTGGCTCTCTTATTCGAAAAACACAGAAAAATCTGTCAATGAAATTGCGGAACAATTAGAAATTTGATATTCAAGCACATACCTGTTTTACTTAATGAAGTGTTAGATTTGGTATGTATTAAACGTGAAGGCACATACATTGATTGCACAGTCGGTGAAGGAGGACATTCCGAGGCAATACTGGACATTATACATCCCAAAGGTTTTTTGGTTGGCATAGACTGCGATGAATCGATTCTGGAGACAGCCGAGGATAGATTAGGAAAGTTTGCCGGTTCGTTCAAACTTGTTCACGATAATTTTTTTAACATTATAGATATCTGCAATCGGTTAAATATTAAAGCAGTAGACGGAATTATCCTTGATGTTGGAATATCTTCATATCAAATAGATAATCCCGAAAGAGGGTTTAGTTTTAATAAAGATGGACCATTGGATATGAGAATGGATCGATCTTCTAATATTACGGCTCAGAGCCTGATTAATAATTCATCTTACGATGAGTTAACTAAGATTTTTTTTGAATATGGAGAAGAACGCTACTCCAGAAAAATTGCTTCTAAAATTATATCAGAAAGAAATAAGAGATCTATACAAACAACGTTTGAGTTGGTAAGCACAATAAAGAAGGCTATTCCTTTTAGAAGATATAGAATTCATCCTGCTACAAGAGTATTCCAGGCGCTAAGAATAGCTGCAAATAATGAATTGAGGAATTTATCTGATGCAATTACAGACGGATTTAGTCTTCTTAAAAAAGAAGGAAGGATGGGAGTAATATCGTTTCATTCACTGGAAGACAGGATTGCAAAAAACAAGTTCAAGGAATTTAAAATAAATGAACAGGCCAAAATCATCACTAAAAAACCTCTAACGGCGACGAAGGAAGAACTTAATAAAAATATTCGCTCCAGAAGCGCAAAATTAAGAGTGGCAGAAAAGACACAATAAATGCACAGAAAAAAAAGTTTAAAAAAGACAGTTTCAACGTTTAGATATTTTTTATGGATTATTTTTCTTATATTGCTTGGTATATTTTACGTGTGGCAGCATATTGAGCTTGTAAAAAGTGGTTACTCTATCAATAAGTTAAAAAGTGAACGCATAAAGCTGGTGGAAGAAAATCGTATCTTACAGATGAACGCGGCTTCCTTAAGATCTCTCAAGCGTATAGAATCTATGGCTAAAGATATGGGGCTCATTCCGTCTAAAAGATGGTGTATAGTAAGGTTATACTCTTCTAGGAACTTATAATATGGGTAGCTTAGGCTCTAGGCATAAACGCCGTACTGCGCTTATTGTAGTATTAGTAAACATTGCCCTTCTCATTCTTATTGGAAGACTTTTTTATGTCCAGATACTTCAGAATGAGAAGCTGTCCGAGGAAGTAAAAAAAATCCAGAAGATGAAGATCTCCGCAACTACTGAAAGAGGAATAATTTACGATCGAAACAGAAAAGAGTTAGCAGTAAATATGAAGACATATACTATTTATGTCAGACCAAAAAAAATCAAAGATCCCGAAAAAGTTTCCAGACAATTAGGAAGAATTCTCTCAGAGGATCCTGAACATATACTAAAACAAATTCAGTCTCGCACAAGGCTTTTTACTTTAAATAAGAAATTGTCTTCTGAAGTATATGAGAAGATATTAGCGCTAGGGATAAAAGGTGTTCAGCTTTGTCCCGAAAGTGCTAGATTTTATCCAAAAGAAACATTGGGAAGTCATGTTATGGGGTTTGTCGGCAGCGATAATAAGGGATTAGAGGGCACGGAGAAGTTTTTTGAGGATGAACTGAGAGGCAAAACAAGTTCTTATACCACTATAAAGGATGCCAGAGGCAGAGAACTTGTTTCATCAGGATCACATATATCCAATTTGCCGGATAGCGCAAATATTATTCTTACTATAGACGAAATAATACAGCATATATTAGAACGTGAATTAAATAAACTGGTTGAGAAATTTAGCCCTAAAAGCGTAACGGGTATTGTTATGAATCCAAATACAGGCGAGATACTTGCCATGGCTAACAGACCGACATATGATCCAAATAACGCCGGAAGTTTTACAAATGATTGCAGAAGAAACAGAGCAATAACAGATGCTTATGAGCCTGGATCTACTTTCAAGGTCATAACAGCTGCAGCAGCTTTAAATAATAACGTGTTTGAGCCTGAAGATATTATTTTCGCTGAAAACGGCTCATATAAATTTATGAGTCACACAATACACGATCATGAGCCTTATGGAGAAATTACATTTTGCCAGGCGCTTGAAGCGTCGAGCAACATAGCATTTTCCAAGATAGGCGCTAAAATCGGCGCAGAAGAACTGTATAAATATATTAGATTATTCGGGTTTGGGGCAAAGACAGGAATAGAACTTCTAGGAGAGGCTAAGGGTTTGCTGCGTTCCCTAAGTAAATGGTCAAAGCTTTCTGTTGGGGTTATTCCATTCGGACAGGAGATATCAGTAACCCCTCTTCAGCTTATAACTGCAATTTCAGCAGTTGCAAATGGGGGAAATTTAATGGCCCCTATGATTGTAAGCCGCATGGAAGACAAGAATGGAAAGATAAAGAAAGAATTCAAACCAAGAGTAGTCCGCAGAGTAATTTCTTTAAAAACAAGTAAGATGTTAAGCGAAATATTGACAGGTGTTGTAAAAAGCGGAACAGGTATCAACGCGCAGATTGAAGGATACACTATTGCAGGCAAAACAGGGACTGCTCAAAAGTACATACAGGGAAAGGGCTATTCCAATAAAAAATATGTAGCTTCTTTTATAGGATTTTTGCCGGTGCCTAATCCACAGGTAGTAATATTAATAATGGTGAATGAGCCTCGTGGAGCATATTATGGATCAATTGTTGCCGCTCCTGCATTTAAAAATGTTGCGCAGGATGTGCTGAGATATCTTAATGTTTTTCCGGATAAGGGAGAACTACATTGAAATTACAAAAACTAATTTCTGTTTTAGAAGGCTTTACCATATCCGGCAGGAAAGACATTGAAATTAATGGAATAACCACTGACTCTAATAATATAAAGAGCGGGTTTGCCTTTATTGGTATTAAAGGAGCAAAGGCAGATGGGCATGATTTTGTTAATGACGCGATTTCCAGAGGAGCTGCAGCCCTCATAGTAGAAAAGGATGTAGAAGTATTAGAGGATATAACGATAATAAAAGTTCCTGATACGAAAAAGATACTTCCTCTAATAGCAGACACATTTTATGATTATCCTTCAAATAAAATGAATGTTATCGGGGTAACAGGAACTAATGGGAAGACAACAACGACCTATTTCATTGATCGAATTCTCAGAAAAGCCGGACATAAAACCGGAATAATCGGCACAATTAATTATCGGATAGGAGAAAGGATTATACCCGCAGTAAATACTACACCGGATCCGATTCAATTAAGAGCGTTGTTTAGCCAGATGTTAGAGGCAGGTATAGAAACTGTCATAATGGAGGTTTCCTCTCACGCAATTGCTCAGCAAAGGATAGCAGGAATTGAATTTGATACCTGTATTTTTACTAACTTAACACCTGAACATTTAGACTACCATGAAACATTAGAAAAATATCAAGAAACAAAACTTCAGCTCTTTGAACAAATTGGGAAGAACAGCAAAAAGGATACTGTTAAAAAAGCTATCATAAATATAGATGACCCCGTAAGTAGACGATTTATTGATGTATGCCATGTTGATATTATTACCTATGGATTAAATACAAACGCATCTGTATATGCAACTGACATAAGATCAACCCTTAATGGTTCATGTTTTAGACTTCATATTTCCACGGATAAAAGCATAGAGGTAAAAATCAATCTTGCAGGTAAATACAATATCTATAATGCGCTTGCAGCCACAAGTGCTGCGTTGGCTTTTGGTTTATCTCTTGATGAGATTAAATCCGGACTGGAAAGCTTAAAATCAGTTCCGGGCAGATTTGAAAAAATAACCACAAATACTGATTTTAACGTTATTATTGACTACGCTCATACTCCTGACGGCATGAAACAAGTTCTCAGTGCTGCAAGAGCGTTAAAGCCCAACGGGATAATAACGGTGTTTGGATGCGGAGGAGACAGAGACAGGTTGAAACGTCCGCAAATGGGAAGGATAGCTTCAGAACTGAGCGATTATATTATCATTACCTCTGATAATCCAAGAACTGAAGATCCTATGAATATTATTGAAGAAATCATTCATGGAATTAAAGACATTGGCAGTCCTGCTATTGGAATTATGCCGGATAGAAAAAACGCTATTAAGCGAGCAATAGAACTCGCCAAAAAGAATGACCTTGTAATGATTCTGGGTAAAGGGCACGAAACCTATCAGGTACTAAAAGACACAATTGTTCCCTTTGATGACAGACAGGTTGTAAAAGAGATATTAGGTTTCGTATAAATCGCAACAAAAAACAAGCCTGTATTTCTTGACATAATTGTTACTATTTGTTAACTTATTGTAACAAGGAGGTGTGTATTATGGGAACAGTCATCAGCGGTGCCAGAATTCCTGAACTTTTACAAAAGAATCTGAAAGATTTTTGTCAGGGACATGGTTTAAAAATAAGTTATTTTGTCAGCAAGGCTATTGAAGAAAAACTGAGCGAGGCTAAAGAGGATGAAAAAGACATTGCCCTTTTTGAAGCCCGTAAGGATGAAGCGGAAATATCAGAAAAAGAGATGGATACGTATCTGAAGTCGCTCAGAATTGATGTATAGTTTAGTATATAAGTCCAGCGTTAAGAAGGAGTTTGCATCTATCCCTAAAAAAGATGTAGAAAATATAATTGAAAAAATAAAAGGGCTAAAAACTAACCCTTTGCCTGTGGGCGTGAAAAAAATTAAAAAAGGAGCGGTATCTTATTTTCGCCTGCGATGCGGAAACTTTCGTGTTGGATATCTATTGGATTTTTCTGAGAAAGTTGTGAGAATAGTCTATATACGCAAACGGAATGAAAGTACTTACTCAAATCTTTAACCATTGACTGATCTGCTGGATTTCTACGATAAAAAATATATTTGTAGGGGCACAATATTTTGTGCCCTTTTTTCTTTATGGGTTGAGGATGGTGGTTTTGCCTATTTTTATTGAGGTTTTAGGTAATTTGAGGTACGATAACGTTAAAATAACACCAAGTGTTCAATAATTAATGTTGGGTACAAGCGTAGAAACAAAGACCATCCACATAATTAACGAACAAAAAACGACAAGAAGAATCAATATAACCTAACTTTACATTATGGACAAACTGACCAAAGAACAAAGAAAGAAAAATATGCAAGCGGTTAAAGCAACAGGCTCAAAAATTGAGATTGCTTTAGCAAAATCCCTCTTTTCCAAAGGTTACCGCTACCGAAAAAATGACAATTCAGTTTTTGGAAAACCCGACTTAACATTCAAAAAATATAAAATTGCTATTTTTGTCGATAGCGAGTTTTGGCATGGGAAAGAATGGGAAATACACAAAACAGACCACAAAACAAACCAAAAATTTTGGCACAAGAAAATAGAACGCAATATTCAACGAGACAAAGAGGTAAATACGGAACTTTATAATCAAGGTTGGACTGTTTTAAGGTTTTGGGGTTCCCAAATTGAAAATGATTTACTAAATTGCACCCTCAAAATTGCAGATAAAATTAACGATAAAAAGATGAACTTCACGAAAAAAATATCTCTCGAAGAAATTAATGTTAAGCAATGTAGAATTAAAACAATAGAGCCTGAAAGCAACAAAGAAGCTGTTTTAACTCATTATTTGCACAACTACACAAACGGTATTTCTAAATTTTACAAAACAGATGCAATAGAGATCACTAAGGGAATTCTGCAAAACAAATATCCTGAAGAAACAATTACAAACATTGTTGCCGAAGAAGCTCTACAATATAGACTCTTCAACACATTTGAAGTTCCATTTCCTCCCACTGAAAACCCCAAATTCAAGTTTATAGATTTATTCGCCGGTATTGGTGGATTTCGTATGGCTTTGCAAAATCTAGGAGGGAAATGTGTTTTTACAAGCGAATGGGACAAAGAAGCTAAACGAACCTACTGTGCTAATTTTGGAGAAGTACCTTTTGGTGACATTACAAAAGAAGAAATAAAATCATACATCCCAGATGGTTTTGATTTGCTTTGTGCAGGTTTTCCTTGTCAATCATTTTCAATTGCGGGTAAAAGAGGCGGTTTTGACGACACAAGAGGAACCTTGTTTTTTGATGTTGCGGAAATTATTAAACGAAAAAAACCAAAAACAATTTTTCTTGAGAATGTTAAAGGACTTAGAAATCATAATGGAGGTAGAACATTAGAAACAATTCTAAATGTACTACGCAACGACTTGGATTATTATGTACCAGAACCTCAAATAATAAATGCTAAAGACTTTGGTGTCCCACAAAATAGAGAAAGAATTTACATTATAGGTTTTCGCAAAGATTTAAATATTACAGAATTTAAATATCCGAAACCAACAAATAAGGATGTGAGATTTGCAGACATAAAAGAGAAAGAAACAGTACCTACAAAGTACTATCTTTCAACACAATATGTGCAAACATTAATTAACCACAAAGAAAGACACAAAAGTAAAGGAAACGGTTTTGGTTATATAATTATTCCTGACGATGGCATTGCAAACGCAATAGTAGTAGGCGGAATGGGTAGGGAAAGAAACCTAGTAATTGATGACAGAATAACTGATTTTACACCAACAACTCATATTAAAGGAGTGGTAAATAGAGAAGGAATCCGTAAAATGACACCTAGAGAATGGGCAAGATTACAAGGATTTCCTGATGAATTTAATATTCCTGTTGCAGATGCTTCTGCATACAAACAATTTGGCAACTCCGTTGCCATCCCTGCTATTCAAGCAACAGCAAATAAAATAATTAACCTAATTAGAAAGGCAAAATGATAACAGGAAATAAGGGAGAATGGAGTGAAATTTATGTTTTATTTAAATTGCTTTCTGACAAGCAATTGTTTGCTGGCGATGCTAATCTAAATAAAATCGAAGAAGTTTTTTATCCAATAATTAAGATTATACGAAATGAAAGTAGTGGAGATTTTGAATATGGAATTAATGACGATTTGGTAATAATCTCAGGCGGAAAAGAAGAATTAAGAATTCCGATTAAAACATTTTCAGAACAAGCCGTTCAACTTTTAACAGCAATTAAAGGAGCGACAGGCATTTTCAGTATCCCTGAAACAGAAGAATTTATGCGTTCTGTTAATTGCCACACTCTCAAAGCAAAATCAACTTCAAAAACAGATATTCGTATTGTAATTCACGACAAGAAAATCAATCAATTTGCTGATTTAGGTTTTAGCATAAAATCTCAATTAGGCGGTGATTCAACACTTCTAAATGCAGGTAAAACGACTAACTTTATTTATCAAATAGCAAACTACTCCACAACAAAGACTGAAATTGAACGAATCAATCAAATTGATACTCGCAGCAAGATTAAGGACAGAATTGAAGCTATTACAAAACAAGGCGGACAGTTTCAGTTTACGAAATTAGAAAACAGCATATTTAGCAACAATTTGATTCTAATTGATAGCTTGTTACCAAATATACTTTCCGAGATTCTATTCTACTTTTTCACTTCAAACACAAGTACAGTCAAAAGCCTAACAAGTGCTTTGACAGAAGCAAATCCTTTAAAATACGACAATCAACACGCCCATAAGTTTTACGAATATAAAATAAAACATTGCTTAACAGATATTGCATTAGGCATGATGCCATCAAAAGTTTGGGCAGGAGTTTATGATGCAACAGGCGGATATTTAATCGTAAAAGAAACTGGCGAAGTACTTTGTTATCATATTTATAACCGCAACGAATTTGAGAATTATTTATTTGCGAACACAAAACTCGATACAGCAAGTAGCACAAGACACGAATTTGGAAAGATTTACGAAGAAGATAAACAATTATTCTTTAAACTGAACCTGCAAATTCGATTTAAATAAACGCCACATACCCAAATCGTTAAAATAAAAGAACACATAACAAATAACTGTCCCTACAACGCTTCTACAGATAACCGCTAGCTAAAGCAAGCGGTTGCATAGGAGTGGACAACAGACTGCTTCAGCTGTCTGTTGGAACAAGCAATTAAAATATTTATTAAATCCCCAAAATGTAGTAGATTGTCGGTATGGAATCGTTATATGTAAACGAGGTAATAAAAGCGACCAAAGGCAAGCTTGTAAAAGGTGATCAGAATTTTTCCATCAAAGGCATATCAATAAATTCTCGCAGTATAAAAAAGGGTGACTTGTTTATTGCAATTAAGGGAGATAATTTCGATGGTCACAAATTTATCGGTAATGCCATAAAAAATGGTGCATCAGGAATTGTTCTTTCCAGTCTGTTTTCGGACACTCAGAATTCGGTTTCCGTTATTATCAAGGTAGGTGATACTCTTAAAGCACTCCAAGATTTAGCAAAATATTATAGGGGAAAATTTAATATTCCGATTGTTGGTATCACTGGCAGTAACGGGAAGACTACTGTTAAGGATATGACAGAAAGCATACTCTCTCGGAAGCTCAAAATAACGGGAACAATAAAAAATTATAATAATCAAATCGGGGTTCCGCTTATGACGTTTAGACTATCAAAAGATACGAGAGCCGGTATCTTTGAGGTTGGGATAAGTTCATATGAAGAGATGGAAAATCTTGGAGAGATTGTCTGCCCTGATATTGCAGTTATAACAAACATAAACATAGCTCATATGCAATATTTCAAGACAGTTAAAAATCTTGTAAATGCAAAAGCAAAACTGCTTGAATTTGTCCCCAAGGAAGGCGTTGCAATATTAAATGCAGATGATAAATATTTTAGCTTTCTCAAAGCCGCCGCAAAATGCAGGGTTATATCGTTTGGCATAAAAAACAAGGCGGATGTTATGGCTGAGAATATTGATTTATTGCCTACAAGCACAAAATTTCTTTTGAATGGCGCAGTTAAAATAACTCTGCCCATACCCGGAATTCACAATGTGTATAATGCGTTAGCTGCTGCCAGCGTTTCTTTGCAGTTTTCTGAAGATCTGAATCTTGTAAGAGACGGCTTGGAGGACTTCAAATCTCCTGAGATGAGAATGCAAATAATAAAGACGAAAAATCTTACTATAATAAATGATGCGTATAATGCAAACCCGGCCTCAACCAGAGCGGCTTTAGAAGTGCTTAGGAATATTAATGCTAAAGGTAGAAAAGTTTTTATTTTTGCTGATATGTTTGAACTTGGCAACTGTAAGGCATCAGAGCATAACAAGATTGGTAAGCTAGTTTCGGAATCTCAAATAGATGTATTTATAACTGTTGGAGAACTTGCCGGATTATCAGCTGCTACGGCAAAAGAGAGCGGATTTGATGGAAACAATATATTCTCATTCAAAAACGCAGAAGAAATCAGAGAAAAATTATTGAGCATATTGGAAAGTAATGATACTCTGTTGTTAAAAGGTTCAAGAGCAATGCATCTTGAGAACATACTTAAAATACTAAAGGATTCGTAATGTTTTATCATCTTTTTTATTCACTCAGCAATGTATGGAGTGGGTTTAATGTTTTTAAGTATATTACATTTCGCGCAGGAGGAGCGGCTGCAACTGCGCTTCTGCTGAGTATATTTTTTGGACCATGGATGATAAGAAAATTGCAGGAGTGGAATATCGGGCAATACATCAGAAAAGAGGAATGTCCTGACCTGTTCACTCTCCATCAAAAAAAACAAGGTACTCCCACCATGGGCGGAGTTTTAATAATTCTGGTTTTATTGATCTCCACATTATTATGGGCCGATTTTTCAAACAGATACATAATACTTGTTTTACTCATAACTCTTGGACTGGGTGGAGTCGGCTTTATGGATGACTACCTAAAAATACATAAAAAGAATGCTAAGGGACTCAAGATAAGCGCAAAATTGTTTGGGCAGCTCATTGTTGCAGGTATTGTGGGATTTTATCTTTACTATAATCCGGTGAATTCCGAGTTTGCCACAAAACTTGGATTCCCATTTTTTAAAAGTTTCTTTGTGGATTTAGGCTATTTCTACATTCCATTTGTTATGCTGGTTATTGTAGGGGCTTCAAATGCAGTTAATTTTACAGACGGACTTGACGGACTGGCCATTGGATGCACAATGATGGTTTCTATTACGTTTATCATAGTAACGTATTTGTGCGGACATGTGGTATTCAGTAAATACCTGCATATTATAAACGTTGCAGGGAGCGGCGAACTTGCTGTGTTTTGCGCTGCTCTGGTAGGAGCAAGTCTGGGTTTTCTCTGGTTCAACTGCTATCCTGCAGATATATTCATGGGGGATACAGGTTCCCTTGCAATAGGCGGAGCGCTCGGTTTTATATCTGTAGTTGTAAAGCAAGAGATATTGCTGGTCATAGCCGGCGGTATTTTTGTTATAGAGGCTCTATCCGTTATTATTCAGATCATCTCCTTTCGTACGACAGGAAAAAGAGTATTTTTAATAGCCCCTCTGCATCATCATTTTGAAAAACTGGGCTGGGATGAGACAAAGGTTACAGTCAGGTTCTGGATAGTATCTATAATTTTTGCTCTTATGGCTCTTGCAACATTGAAAGTAAGATAATGTCAGAACTAACCCCAATGCTCAGGCAGTATCTAGGCATAAAAAAGAACAATAAAAATACGATTCTTTTCTTCAGGTTAGGGGATTTTTATGAGATGTTTTTTGATGATGCAAAGCTTGCATCCAAGATTCTTGAGATAACACTGACTTCCCGCGATGGTGGAAGCGGAAAAAAGATTCCAATGTGCGGCATTCCGTATCATGCTGCGGAAAACTATGTAGCAAAATTAATAAAAAGCGGGCACAAAGTTGCAATCTGTGAACAGGTTGAAGATGCCAGAAAGGCAAAGGGGCTTGTTAAAAGAGAGATTGTAAGAACAATAACTCCCGGCACAGTTCTTTCCAGCTCTATGCTTGATGTAAAAAGCAATAATTATCTCGGGGCGATAGTATTGTCAGACAAAAAGTTTGCGCTTGCAGTCTCGGATTTATCAACAGGCGAGTTTAAAGCAGCAGAGTTTTCTGATTATATAAAATTCTTAGATGAAGTTCGCCGTGTCAATCCAAAAGAAATTATCATCCAAAATTCCTTAATGGAAAATGAAAAGATTAAAAAAGATATTAGTATATCGTGCTCGGTTTTAACACCTTATGATGACTGGCATTTTGATGAAGAAAGCGCAAACAGTGTGCTTACACAGCATTTTAAAACGCAGTCAATGGATGGCTTTGGATGCAGCGACTTTCCCGCTGCAATATGCTGTGGAGGTGCGCTTCTTGAATACATTAAGGATATACAGCAGATTTCGCCGACACATATAAACGATTTCAAGATATATTCAACGTCAGACTTTATGGTACTGGACAGCGCCACTCAAAAGAATCTTGAACTTGTTGAAACCATACATACTCATGAGAAAAAAGGAACATTATTGGATACACTGGATGCAACTCTTACTCCAATGGGAGGCCGTCTCCTGCGAACCTGGGTTGTACAACCTTTAAGAGACTCAGAGACAATCAACAATAGACTTGATGCTGTTAATGAGTTTATAAATTCTGCAGATGTTAATGATAAGGTAAAAGCTATCCTCAGAAATATCCTTGATATAGAGAGAATAATCAGCCGTGTTAATTGCGGTCTGGCTAATGGGCGTGACCTGATAGGTCTCAGAGAGTCATTGAAAAAGATTCCTCAAGTAAAGGAAATAATTAACAAATTCAATGTACAGATGTTGAAAAACATATGTGAAGACTTGCAGGATGTCCCAGAACTGGTTAGTTTACTCGATAAGGCTATTGTTGATGAACCGCCAATCAGTATTCGGGACGGCAATATTATCAAACATGGATTTGATGCTGATCTTGATGAAATAAGACAGGTCAGTAAGGGAGGAAAGGACTGGATCAAGTCCCTTCAGGTAGAAGAGATTCAGAGGACAGGAATAAAATCTCTAAAGGTAAGATATAATAAGGTTTTTGGGTACTATATTGAAATCACAAAAACGAACTTGAATCAGGTGCCTGATAATTACATCAGAAAACAGACTCTTTTAGGTTGTGAGAGATTTATAACTCCGGAGCTGAAGGAGAAAGAAGCGCTTGTTCTTGGCGCAGAAGAAAGAATTAATGAAGCGGAATATAAGATTTTTACTGATGTGCGCAGTCAGGCTGCATGTGAAACTGTCAGACTTCAAAAAATAGCGCGTGCTATTGGTATGCTGGATGCGGTAAGTTCGTTAGCGCTAGTAGCTATTCAAAATAATTATGTAAGACCTGAGATTACAGATTCTGATGTTATAGAGATTATTGATGGCAGACATCCGGTCATTGAGAGGTTGGATATCGGCAGTCAATTTGTTCCAAATGATACATGTCTTGATAATTCCAGCCAGCAGATACTGATAATCACCGGACCGAATATGGCAGGCAAGTCAACTTATATCAGACAGGTTGCTCTCATTGTTCTCATGGGACAGATCGGCAGCTTTGTGCCTGCAAAAAGCGCAAAGATCGGTACGGTTGATAGAATATTTACCAGAGTCGGCGCGTCAGATGATCTGACAAAAGGACAGAGTACATTTATGATAGAGATGAATGAGGTGGCAAATATACTCAACAATGCCACTCCGCACAGTTTAGTAATACTTGACGAAGTAGGCAGAGGCACAAGCACATTTGATGGTGTCAGCATTGCATGGGCAGTGGCGGAATATATACATAATAATCCAAAAATCAGCGCAAAAACTCTTTTTGCCACTCACTATCATGAGCTGACGGAACTTGTTCTCACTTTGGAAAGAGCAAAGAATTATAATATTTCAGTAAAGGAATGGAATAATGAAGTTATTTTTCTCCATAAGATTGTTGAAGGTCCAACAGACAAAAGCTATGGTATCCATGTAGCATCTCTTGCTGGTCTTCCAAAAGAAGTAATAGAAAGGGCAAAGGATATTCTTGTTAATTTGGAGAACGAAACAATCTCAGAAGAAGGTCTTCCCAAATTCGCACCTTCCACAAAGAAAAGCAAAAACAAAGAGATAAGAGAGTCTCAGCTTACATTTTTTACTCCAGTAGATCATCCTGTTGTGGATGAAATAAAAAACTTAGATACAGAAAACATGACACCTCTTCAGGCGCTTAAAAAGTTGGATGAGTTGAAGAAGAAACTTGGAGAAGAAAAATAACGCTTGAACTCAGTGGTTTTGCGCTAGCAAAATCCACTGTAGTGATTTGTTATAAGTTTTTATTTTTAACTTTGACAGCATACTTTAATATTATAGCTCAACTTCCCAGCGAGGTGCGAAAGTTTTATTTGAAAGAGATGCAGTTTCAATTTTAGCTGTTATATAAGCCGTTGGATTATTTCTTTTGCTGGATGGCATACTATCTTTTTCAATTTCTCGAACATACAAAAGCTCATTGCCCGTTGCAGGGTATCTAAGGGAATATGGTTCTACTAATCTAGTGTGACCGCAATAATATATTGATACGCATTGTCTATTGTGGGCGGCTCGACGTATTATATCAAGTGATAAGCTTGTGCCAGCTTGAATGCCTGTTGCAGGGAAAAAACTACGCGGAATTCTTTGTCCATATGCCCCAGGGACAGGATTAGGAACTGGTTTTGCTATTTTTGGTTCTAACCACCATGCAATGGCATTTTCTAATTCATCGATAAAAGTTTCAACAGGCAGTAAAGAGCTTATTTGGTGAGCTAATTGATGAGCCCAGTTAGCTTTTAAAGTTTCTTTATCAATAGAACCTAATATTTCATGTACAGACGGAGGAATAAGTTTTTTAAATTCAAACTTAGCTATAGCAATATTTTTTGTATTTTCTGAGTTAATTTTTTCTCTAAAGTTTCGACTAATATTTACAACATCATAAACATCTCGAGCTCGCCCATTTCTTTCGAATAAAGCACGGGATTTTTCTGCAAGAATTTCATCTATAGAATATGATAATATTTGTGGTTCAGGGTTAAATTCGTCTGAAAAGCTGTGGTGAATCTTACGAAGTTGAGGGGTATCCACCAACACCTCATCTTGGGTAATATCAAATTTAATTCTCGGAAGAGATTTTGGTGCACCTTTAAGTGGACCACTATAGGAAATTTTTACTCGGAAAGAAGTCTTTCCCCTAGGGTTTATGTATTCATCAATTTTCCAATCTCGTCTTGAAAAAGTTAAACCAGAATTTTCTTCAATCCAGCTTAGAATGTCTTCAAGATAATTGTTAATTTGTTCGCTGTTGATGGAGAGGTCAACAGGTACTGTAAAATCGAGATCCTCAGAAAATCGATCAGTTTCAAAATAACACTTCTTTAAACAAGTACCACCTTTGAATACCCATTTAGATAGATATGGATGATTTGAGATGGCTCTAAGCACCCAACCTAGTACGTAATCTTTTTGTATGGTTGTTGGCTGGAGCGCAAAATTGGCCGCTAGCTCAAGTATTTCAGCTTTTGTTATCATTAAAACTTAGACATGGTATATTAATTTTTAAATTCCACTTGCTTATAGTTTTACCCTTTTTGGGGCTATCAGGATCAAGATAAGAAAGACCTTTTGATATATTTATATTACATGTATTAAGCCACTTTTCTGACACAGGGGCCTTTAAATTTTCTGCAAGAAACCCGAGTCTTTTGAAAACAACGCCACGTTTATATCTTAACGCATATTCTAAAAGTAAATCTGGATTACAGACATCTGCTTGCCAATACTGCTTAACAATATCAATCATATGTCTACCGCCGCCGCCGAAACGTGGTAAGTCCAAAATATCTATCAACATTCTGCTTGAATCAGCAATTTCTACAGACTTGCTACCAAACCATATTTTCTTTATGCCAAAAAAGTGTTCTTTTTTAAGTGTTTTAGTTCGAAAATTAATATTGCCTAGTCGTTGAATGCTTTCCCTTTGTTGTGACAATGTTGCAACAGAAACACTATTAAATATTTGTTCCGTTAAATCCCAGTGTTCTGCAGCAGACCATCCGGATATATAAGCAGGTTTAAAAAGATCCATCGCTAACGACCATGCGTTTTCAATCGCAGGCATTGTAGTCGTAGAAGATAAAGGAACAATTGCGTAAAGACCATGCTTTAGCCTGTACAGCCAACCCTTTAAAGCTAATCTTCTCAAAATTTGATTTGCAGTTGAGCGGGCACAAGGATGAAACTCAACTAATTTATCTGCATTAATTATATCGTGTTCTAAAGCAGAAAAATGGCCTATTATTTTTCGCTCTTGCGTGCTTAAACCTGATAGCTCTTGTTTTTGCATATATTATCTTCTCAAATAATGACAAGTATTGTATTTATCTACAACTATAATATACTGCAAATTAGCTAAAAAAACAATATAAATGTTGATAGCGACTAAAAGTGTAGTTTATTGCAATTATAATATATATTATTTGGTTCTGTGATTTTTTTATTATGTTTTTTATAAACGACAACCAAAGCAATGCCTGTAGATAAAATTATAAATCCAACAAATGCAACGCTAAGAACCCATTTCATCATAGTCCCAGAGATAACCTTCGTCTTTATACACTACATTTTCTTTGCCTACAATCGTTTCAATACCAAGAAGAAATTCTAAGCCAGAAAAAACAATTTTGCCACAGAGAATATGACATCTCTTCAGACGCTTAAGAAGCTTGATGAGTTGAAAAAGAAAGTGGGAGAAGAAAAATAACGCTTCGGCTGAGGCGCGCTTTCAGGCGTCGCCTCCAGCCGCTTGTTCTGCCGTGCGTTCAGCTTTCTTGTTATCACGCATACGGATGAACTCTGGTTGGGCTACCTGCATCTCTTGTGGAACGAGACCTTGACAGATAGCCTCGATATCATCGGTCACAATCCGTCCAATGTTCAGCAGCGCTTCCTCAATGGCCCCGGCTCGATGAGATGACAGCACAGCGTGTTTCACCTTGCGGATGGGATGATCCTGTGGCAACGGCTCTTCGGGAAAGACATCGATGCCGGCGCAAAACCGCCCCTGTTGCAGCATCTCGGTCAAGGCATCGAAATCCACAACATGAGCGCGACTGAGCAACAGCAACACGGCGTCTTGCCTTATCAGGCTCAGTTTCTCACTATCAAGTAAGGCACGGTTGGCTGCGCTGGGGACGGCCATAACGAAGATCAGGCGCGATGTTCTCAACAGCGTATCCATGCCAACCGGCGTGACGCCTTGCGTTCGCAGGTAAGTGTCCGTAAGCCAGGGGTCGTAGACCTGGATGGGACATCTGAACGGCTCCAGGAGTGGTTTGAGTGAACGTGCCAACCCGCCGAAACCGATAAATCCAGCCTGCTTCCCGTACAGGGTAAAGGGGTGGCCGGTTTCCGTATCAAAACTCGTGTGGCTCCAGTTGGGCTCGTCGCTTCGAAAGGCGGAATCGGTCCACGCGACCTGGCGGGAACAAGCCAGAGCCAGTGCCAGCCCCATCTCCGCTACGGCTGGTCCAAACGCGGGCGCACAGCTGAGCACGCGAATACGGCGCGAGAAGCATGTCGCGTAGTCCAAATCCTCGGCTGAAGGGAATCCTCCGCTCACTTCAAGCACCGCCTTGATGTTCGGGAAGCGACCGATGTCGCCGTATCGCCACCGCCCGGTGATGATGGCGACAACTTCGTCGCAGACTTTCTCGATTTCATGCTCGGGCATGGGTTCGTCGCGGGCCCAGCAAATCTCGGCAGCGTCGTGAAGTCGAGCAAGATCCTCGGCGGTGAAGATGTTGGCCATACGCCGACCGTGGGGATCCAGAATCACTTTGCTCTTCATCATGCGAGATTCTTCTCCTTGGCAGAACGTCAGAATGACAGTTTTTTCAAAGCAAGCGAAGCGCGGCTTTGAAAAATACTTGTCCATTCATTGGTTCTGCGTCCCTTTGTCGATTGCTTCAGAATATGCCACATACGCCACGCATCGGGCGAGAGCTTGCCAGAATCCCAAATCGCTTTGCGACACCTCGAACCGAGTGAACGGTTCGGAGGTGTCGCTACCTTTACGTGACCAGAATATCAGGCCCGAGAAATCGGGGTTGTATTTCCAGTTGGCATGAGCAACTGCGTTGCGAAATGCCCGAACGGGGTTGTCCGTGAGAAACTTGCAGCAACGCTTCGTGACGCTTCCGGACGGTGCGCACTTGCGCAGCGTCTTGAAGCAGGCGTCACCAAGGTACACAAACGAAATGTAGTTTTGCGTGATGACCTGCGCTCGGGTCAACCCCGGGTGCCCGGGATTGTCGTGAGCCAGATCCATAAACGATTGGAAACCGACAAGTTCGTCCAGCCTGTCGATAGGCTGGACCGTATCGCCCGAGAGCAGTGAGTGAAGTGCGTCTTCAGGAAATGCTCTGATCTCGTTGGCAATTGAACTGGCGAGGGTATTGCTTTCGGGTGGACTAATCCTGAACTCGTCTCGCAGGAAGGGCGAGTAACTTCGCATTTGGTCGTTAAGCTTCGTCCAGTCGGTCATTGTTTATTCTCTCTCGCAGAACGCTTGCCTTCACAGTTTTCTGAAAGCGAGGCTTTCAGAAATACTTGTGCAAGGCTTTGTTCGGTTATTTTTCTTTGAGATAATCCTTAATCTTTTTTCGTGAACTTCCAGCAGGATCATACTGGTAGAGGATTTTTGACGTCATTACATATGAGGTGGCTTTCCATGAATAAATTGTTTCAACAGATTGTCGCGAACTCATGTGCCATGAAGT
>Ga0075121_1000929_pt1 | contig 19052 bp, 15 predicted proteins | sample AntAceMetag02UKG_FD_69793 | JGI IMG/M metagenome (GOLD analysis project Ga0075121, IMG submission 69793) | Saline lake microbial communities from Ace Lake, Antarctica - Antarctic Ace Lake Metagenome 02UKG | ecosystem: Environmental > Aquatic > Non-marine Saline and Alkaline > Saline | place... | reverse complement strand
GTGAAAGCAGGAGATCAAAATCTTGACCTGAATATAAAACCACTCAGTAAAATTCCTGAACTGGTGATGGGTGATAAATTCAGGATCAATCAGGTGCTGATAAATCTGATGAACAATGCTATTAAATTCACTGAAACAGGATCTGTCACTCTGGAATACAGCTACTATAATGATCAGGCAATCTTTAGCGTGATCGATACCGGGATAGGCATTCCTCTTGATCAGCAGCAACACATATTTGATGCATTTGAACAGCTCTATGATAAGGATTTCAACCAGCAGAAAGGTACTGGATTGGGATTGGCAATTAGTCGTAATCTTGTTCACCTGATGAAAGGAGAAATTACTGTATTAAGTGAACCCGGTAAGGGCTCAAGATTCTCGATGACAATTCCTCTTCCTGTGATTAAATGGCAATCTGACAGTAGTCTTTCGCAAATAAAGAATAAATATCCTGCCAGGAAAATGGGAATATATTATCTTAATCCGGAACACAAAAAAGCATTACAGATCTGGTGTGAGAGCAGTCAGATAAATGCAATGTGGTTAAAACCTGATAATTTACCTGATAATGAATTCCTTATGTCAGATCTCATTTTGATCCCTCAGGAATTGAATAAAGCTTTGAAACTGAAACTTACTGATTTTTTGGCTAATGATTACCGTACCCGGTTCAAGCCTAAGATATTTTATATTTTTAAAAACGGTAAATTATTCTTTGTAATTGCCAAGAAACTTATTCAGGCAAATTTCTATCAACCACTTCAGAAATTCCATGATCTTACCTTGAAACCTAAGGATTTCTTAGACTTCATCAATTTATTCTGTGAACATATCGAGCATAAAGGTAAGGAAATGATCAAGATCTGGAAGAATAATTTTAAACTCGATAATCCAGGTTTGGAAGATGTTCTCTTTGAAGCAATTTTGCGGATGCAGGACAAAGTAAAAAACCTTAATCTGGCTGCTTCAGAAAACCAGCATCAAAAAATTGAAGAAATTGCACACAGCCTGAAGGGATTTACTGGACAAACCTGCATTTATGAGATATCAAATAAAGCAAGCCTGATTCTGGAAGAAATGCGAAACAATAAACAGGATCATCATCCGGAAGTTATCCAGCGTGAACTTGCTGCCATAAATGAAATTCTCTATTTACTGCCTCGTAAATTCATTGGTGTTATTCCCGCTTTCTCTCAGGTCTCATCTCACAAAAATGTTCTTCAATTCTCACCCCTAAATATACTTGTTGCAGAAGATAATCCCATTAATCAGGCTGTTATCAGAGATTTTCTGCGTCACTTCAAACTCAATTGCACCATTGTTGATAATGGTCAAAAAGCACTTGATGAACTTCACGAAAATAAATATGATCTACTCTTTCTGGATATTCAGATGCCTGTTCTGAATGGCATTGAAACTTTAAAGCAGATCAGGAGCAATCCACAGCTTGCGGAGATATTTGTAGTTGCTCTTACTGCCTATGTATTTAAAGAAACAGATGATAACTTTCTTAAGGAGAATTGTGATGCTTATCTCACAAAACCCTTTGAAAAGAAGAACCTACTGGAAATACTTCAAAAAGCCTCTGAGGCTTATCAACTAAAGACAAAGGCTGGTAATTATGAAAAATCAAAAATTCGCTGATTATAACAAACAGCATATTCTGATCATTGATGATGAACCCATCAACCTTAAAATACTATCGCGCAAGCTGGAAACTGAAGGTTATGAAGTTATTGTAGCTTCCAGTGGAGAAACGGCTTTACATCTTGTAAAACAGTCACTGCCTGATCTTATCCTGCTAGATATCATGATGCCTGAAATGGATGGATATGAGGTTTGCCGTAAGTTAAAAGAATCTATTCAAACTGCTGAAATCCCTCTTATCTTTTTAACCAGTAAAACTAATACCGAAGATGTGATCAAGGGATTTGAACTGGGTGCTGTGGATTATGTAGGTAAACCCTTTAAACATCTGGAACTTCTTGCTCGAGTAAAAACCCACCTGAAATTACGCTCTACAGAAAATCAGCTTCAGAAAATGGAATTGAATTATTCTCTTATCAATCGCGAATTGCTTGATAATATTGGACCAGAGATCATTGGTACCAGCAATAAAATGCAGGATATAATCAACCTAATGGGCAAAGTGGCAAAATATCCTGATACATCGGTGTTGATAACTGGAGAAAGCGGTACTGGTAAAGAACTCATAGCTCGCGGAATCCATGCTCTTAGTCCCCGCGTTAAAAATTATTTTTATGCTGTTAATTGCTCAGCAATCCCTGAATCTTTATTTGAAAGTGAGTTTTTTGGTCACAAAAAAGGTGCCTTTACCGGTGCTGAAGATCATCGTAGTGGAATGTTTGAAATTGCTGATAAGGGTACTCTCTTTCTTGATGAAATTGCTGATATGAAACTGGCATTGCAGGGAAAACTGCTGCGGGTACTGGAAGAAAAAAAGGTTACCCGAGTGGGCACACATAAAGAAATTCCTGTTGATGTAAGAGTTATATCTGCCACTAATCAGGATATACCAGGTTTGCTATCTGAAAAAGGATTCCGGCTTGATCTATATCACAGATTAAATACTTTTGAGATCAATATCCCTCCGCTGCGTAACCGTCCCCAGGATATTTCTCCTCTCGTGGAATATTATACAAAAAAAATCTCTCTCAGATTAAAGAAAAAAATCACTGATGTTGATGAAAAAGTGTATGAAATTCTCCAGGATTATGATTTCCCGGGAAACGTGAGAGAACTTAAAAACTTTATTGAAAAGGCAGTGATTTTGTGTGATTCAAATAAGATCACGATAAATGATTTCCCTAACCTTAACCTTCATTCAGATACGCCTTTCCCAAAAATCGACCCTGCTTCTATGCAAAATGCTGATTTCAATCTCGATAATATGGAAAAGAACCTGGTTTCCCTTGCTCTCAAGAAAGCTGATTATAATAAATCTCAGGCAGCACAATTACTAAATATCACTCGTCAAGCTCTTGATCGAAGGATAAAGAAATATGATCTGGAATGATCTCGCTCAATATTTATATTTAGTTATATGAAGTAAATTCCCGGAGAGGAATATTCCTCACCGGGATTTTAGGTTAACCTGATTCAGGGAGTACTTTAACCTAACCTGAGCGATTCTCATTTGGGAATATGAACATTGAGAATTCCCTTATCCATTTCTGCCTTGATCTCGGCTTCGATTACTAACTGATTCTTATCTATGCTGATTCTCACGTCTTTCTTTTCCAAACCAGGCAGCTCGGAAGTAATCAAGTATTCTTTCTCATTTTCTACGATATCGGTTGTTACTCTGCTTAATTTGTTATTATTCTGGATTAGCGGATTGTATATCTTAGATTATATTCCTGTAAGATAATCTCGAAATCTTTCAGATCTTCAGCTTCAAAAGTTGCCAAAGGCAGATCCTTATGCCCCACTCTTTTTGTTGCACGAAAATTCTGCATTACATAATTATCCTGCGGCTGCAATAATCTGGCAACTGCTATAACATCTTCTCTGGTATGAAGATTTTTCACCAAGGTAGTGCGAAATTCATAGGGTAAACCGCTCTCACGGATAATCTGCATACTTCTGGTAATATAATCAAAATTGAGAGGTATCCCGCAAATTTGAGGATAATTACCAGGTGCTGCCTTGATATCCATAGCAATATAATCTATCAAATTCTGGCGGATAATTTTATTTAAAATCGCTGGATAATAGCCATTGGTATCTAATTTAACTTCATAGCCAATTTGTTTGATCTTCAGGACAAAGTCTTCCAAATCTGGCTGCATCAGAGGTTCTCCTCCGGTTATGGAAACTCCATCAAGTCGACCATAACGATCTTTTAGCAGTTCTAATACTTCTTTTTCCGGGATTGGCAGTTGGAATCTGCGGGGAAGTACTAATTCCGGATTATGACAATAGTGACAACGGAAATTACAGCCCTGGGTAAAAACCACTGCGGCAATTCTATGAGGAAAATCTATCAAACTAAATTTTAGAAACCCGCCAATTTTCATATATTTTCAGTTAATTTGCTACCTTAAATGTCTTACGCAGCTTGAATTCCATCTTTTTACCTTTATTCCACTGCTGCACTGGTCTCAGATAGCCCACCACGCGTGAATATACCTCAGTCACCTGATTACATTCAGGACATTTATACTGTTCTCCCAGCAGATAGCCGTGTTCCGGGCAGATACTGAAAGTTGGTGAAAAAGTGAAATACGGCAAATGATAGTTTTCACAGATGCGCTTGACCAGCACTTTAACCATCTCAGGGTCATCTATCCTTTCACCGGTAAACAGATGCAATACTGTACCACCGGTATATTTAGTTTGAATGCTGTCCTGTTGATCCAGAACTTCAAAAAGATCATCACTGTAGTAAACAGGTAATTGAGTAGAATTAGTATAGAAAGGTTCTCCACCTTCACGATATTCTTTTTCATCAGCCACAATAATATCACTATAGCGAGCTTTATCAAGTTGAGCAAGACGATAGGTGGTACCTTCTGCAGGAGTAGCTTCCAGATTATAAAAATTCCCGGTCTCTTCCTGAAATTCTGTCAGCTTGGTACGCATGAAATCCATTGTGCTTTCAGTAAAGCTTTTACCTTTCTCTGAACCTAAATCAGTACCCAGTAAATTTAAACACGCTTCATTCATTCCAATCAATCCTATTGTAGAAAAATGATTTTTCCAATAGTGTTCAGTGCGTTCCTTTATTCCTCTCAGATAGAATTTTGTATAGGGATACAGATTCATTTCAGTGTATTGTTCCAAAACCTTGCGCTTTATTTCCAGGCTTTCTTTTGCCATGATCATGATCTTTTCCAATCGATTGATAAAATCCGTTTCATCTTCGGCAAGATAAGCAATCCTGGGCATATTAATAGTGACCACGCCAATTGAACCCGTCAAAGGATTGGCTCCAAAAAGTCCGCCACCTCTTACTTCCAGTTTGCGTGTATCCAAACGCAGACGACAGCACATTGATCGACTATCATCTGGACTTAATTCACTATTGATAAAATTTGAAAAATAGGGAATTCCGTATTTGGCAGTAGCTTCCCAGAGATAATCCAGCATCCGGTTATCCCAATTAAATTCTTTAGTTATATTATATGTGGGAATCGGGAAAGTGAACACTCTACCCTTTGCATCACCGGCAGTCATCACTTCCAGAAAAGCTTTATTGATCATATTCATTTCATTTTGAAATTCACTGTAGGTTTCATCCATCACTTTTCCACCGATGATCACAGCTTCATCTCTGTACATCTTCGGGCATTCAAGATCCATGGTCACATTTGTGAACGGGGTTTGAAAACCAACCCTGGTGGGTACATTGATATTGAAAACGAATTCCTGGGTCGCCTGCTTGACTTCTGGATAACTGAGCCCATCATATTTGATAAAGGGTGCCAACAGCGTGTCAAAACTGGAAAATGCCTGCGCTCCCGCTGCTTCTCCCTGAAGGGTATAAAAAAAGTTCACTATCTGACCAAGAGCACTGCGGAAATGCTTGGCAGGCTTCGCCTCTACTTTACCTTCCGCACCCTTGAAACCTGTCATGAGCAGATCATGAAGATCCCAGCCCACGCAATATACCGAAAGCAGTCCCAGATCATGTACGTGCATATCTCCTGTAGCATGACCTTTTCTGATCTCTGGTGGATATATCTTATTAAGCCAGTAATTCTTGGAGATCTCACTGGCAATATAATTATTTAATCCCTGGAGTGAATATGCCATATTGCTGTTTTCATTCACTTGCCAGTCAAGTTTATCAAGATACTGATCGATGATATTGATATCTGCATTAGATACTATTTCCCTGATCTTGGTATGTTGGTCACGGTAAATTATATAAGCTTTTGCGGTGCGTTTAAAGGTCGAAAATATCAATACCTCCTCAACCATGTCCTGCAGTTCCTCTACTGAGGGAATCCGCTCACCTATTATCTGGTAAGCAAGATTCAATACCTGCATGGTTAAACGCTTTGCCTGATCAATTCCAAACTCTCCGGAAGCATCTCCTGCTTTGATAAGTGCCTGGGTGATTTTTTCCGGCTCAAACTTTACAAGTTTATTGTCCCGCTTTCTTATATACTTAAACATTTACCCTCTCCCGTTAATAACTTTATTAATATCAATAATTTATGTAACATTACCTCTTTTTTCATTTTAATTCACTTTGATGTATATCTCTTAGTTTTTATTGACCTTATTAAAATGTCAAATTAAAAAAAAGTCAGCGACTCTCTAATACTCTCAAATGAACTGATAGCCGATTTTTCCATTCAAAAAAAATATCACAGCTCCTTTTGTTGCAGAAAGTAAGAAGTTTGGAATAGATTTTTCTATATCCCTGTTAAGTACCCTTAACTATCTAAATATCAATATATTATGACATCAATCGTCTATCCAAACTTTAAATTCAACGCTATTATACCCTCAAACCGGTACCGTTAATAGGACTTACTCCAATAATATCAAGTAGTTAGCATACTTCTCTTATAATCTCCACCGACCTGGTAATCTATACCTGCCGGAAATAAGCCTGAACAACAAAGCACGTACTGACATTTAAATGTTACTACGTGCTTTGTTGTTCTTCGTGATTACCTGCAAATTACCTGAATTTAACTGTCAAAGTCCATCAGCAGGGGATTCTGAGTAAATATTATTCATAGATCAGAAAGTAGAATAGAGATTTTTTAAGATTTAGACTTTTTAAGAGGAGAGGGAGCGTGAATTGATTTTTTTAAGCACCAGACAATTGTGTAAAACTATGTAAAGGTAGATGACGTTGAGAATAATCATATAGGTATGGATTTCAGGTTCAAAATCTTGATAATTTAGCGAGATATACAATATGATGATAATTGCAATCCCTTTGAGAAGGATCATGGCAGGAACTGGTCCCATTATATTGAACAGAAATCTGGCAAGAGGGTTCTTTTCGTTTTTGTTACTGCCCCGTTTGACTACTTTCCAGGTGGAGATGGCATCCATAATATTCAGAACAACCAGAAGCAGAAACAAACTGAATAATAGTCCCCTTGGCAGATGTATAGAGCAGAAAATTAGTTTATAGATCTTCGAAAGCATCTTAGAAATGAAGTGTGAGAGCTACTGGTCTGTGATCAGAAACAAAATCGTCATAAAAGCTCCAGCCACCATCAAGATAATCATCTATTCTGATAGTCTGGATACTAGACTGAGGATTAGTAAACTCATCAAAGAGTTCATTTGAGATAATGATATGATCAAGGTGAGAAGAGCCATTATTCCATGACCAGTGAAGTGCTGAACCATAAGCTATATCATAGTCTGCAAACAGGAAATTATCGGGATCATCGAGAAATACATTAAAGACATTGGTGTCAGGCGGGTCTATGATCAAGTCATTAAGATCACCGGTAATTATCACATTTTCATCAGGCAGCTCAGTGAGTATATAGTCATGAAGACCCTCGCAAGCTTCCCGACGGCGTTCTATATCATCCTCTTCCCCCATGGCTTTCAGGTGATTATTGATCACGAAGAAGGTCTCATTGTTCCAGAGGAATTCCAGCTGAATCGGAGACCTGGGGAAAGCATACCAGTCATCAGTAAAAAGTTCTTCAATGCTTTCGAGCTGAAAATCAGCAGAATTTTTATATAACACAGCCAGATTGATACTATAAGCAGCGCCACTTCCTCTGAAACCGTCCCAGTTGGTAAGCTGGCTATCAAGTTCGATAAAAGCAGCATTATCTTCTATTTCCTGCATGCAGATAATATCAGCATCCATTTCATTGATCAATTGCACTACAAGATCAATGGTTTCATTTTCAAGTTTCGGAAAGGATTGGATATTCCAAGTAACGATTTCCAGAGTTTCATTAGAACCAATGGTGAGATCGCTGATATCAGGGTCATCATCGTTATTATTAACAGGTTCATCAATCCCGCAGGCAGTCAGAAACAGGCTGAGTATCAATATCCAGCAAGCTACTCTCAACATATTTATTCCTTGATCAATTTTTCAATAAGCCAACTGGCAGCGAGGATATCCTGAGCAATAAATCTCGGGGCATATTCATATTGCCGGAAGAACCCACTTTCGATATAATCACTTTTGCCATCACCTGTGAGAACCAGTATCGGGATCAATTGAGCCCGATGAGCAAAGATCATATCTGACTTCCGGTCACCAATCATAAATGAAGTGTGGGGGTCAAGTTGAAATTCCAGACAGGCTTTTTTGAATAAACCAATATCAGGTTTTCGGTCTTCATGCTGGATATTATAGGGTTCAATTTTGCCTTTTATATGATAAGGTGAGAAATAAATTTTATCAATATACGCACCTTCTCTGGCTAGATCATCTATCATTTTCTGATGAATATCCTGCAATTGCTGGAAAGTGATCATTCCTCTGGCAATTCCACTTTGATTGGTAACTACAATAACCTTGAGATTGAGTTTATTAAAATTTCTGATAGCTTCGGCAGCAAAGGGATATATGATCATATCCGCAGGGTCATTGATATAGCTGGGATCGAGATTGATCACCCCATCACGGTCGAGGAAAACAGCGGAATTGCTCATTTGCGGTGAGAAAATTTATTTATGCGGTTCAGTGCCAGCTTTCTTTCCTCAGATGAGAGCATCAGGAACCAGGCAGGAATGAGGTACAACACAGCCATCAGTATTGAAACCAGTACGAGAGTGATGAAATTCCACTTGGCTAAGGGGGTTATATAATTAAAATAGCTGACAAATAGAAGCGGAGGGATACATACAAAAACAAGTGGCAGATAAATCCTGGCAATAGTTTCTTTTATAGAAATCTGACTATATCTGGCAGCTTTGGGGAAAATAACAAAAATACCCAGGATCACGTTGGGGATCAAAGTACCTATAGCCACTCCCACAACACCGATCAATTTGATAAAGAGAATAGAAAATCCTACATTCATAATGCTTTCTGCAATTGCCACATAAGATAGGAATTTATGAGAACCGGTCATCAGTAAAACCTTGGAAGAACCACTACGGAAAACCAGCAGCAGATAGATTGAGATATTCATCAGATAAGCTATATGAATAGTATCCTGATATGTATCAGCAAACTGGGGATTTGACGGATCAATTTCCAGCCAGATAAGCAATACTGGTTTAATGAGTGATGTGAGAATAATAAATAGCAGGGTTGAGATGAGCGCAATAATGCGGTTTGAATTAAACAAAATACGTCTTAATCTGTCATGCTGACCATCTTGATGAAGAGCAGCAGCTACAGGAGTGAGAGTTTCCTGGAACTGGTGAGTAAATTGAAGCAGAACATTTGCTGAGCGGGAAGCAACCTGATATATGGCAACAGCTGTAACGCCCAGCATAACGCCGAGAACTATTTGATCAGTTTTAAAGATAATAATATTAGCAAACATGATCAGATAGGCAAAAATGCTAAAACTGACTACCTCTTTGAGCATCCCGAGCTCGAAATATTTTGGCATTATCCTCATTTTGGGCAGCAGCTTGAAGCAAAAGGATGCCATGGATAGGTTATTGATCAGATTAATGATCACAGAAAATACTGCCAGTTCTAAAAGTCCATATCCTAATTTAAAAATTATGATAATACCTACAAAATTTAATATTAGAGTAATAAAGTTCACCAGGTTGCGGAGATATATCTTACCCACTCCCCGCAGGATTTCGGTAAATGCTCCGGATGGAAAAGTGAGAGCGGTACCTAAACCAAAGAAAATAAATACTTTTTTGAAATAAATAACATCTGTACCATCAGGGAAAATAAATAATTTTGTGAGAAATTGTGACATGACCAGCGTTGCGACAATTATCAATGTGGACATTATCGCATAAGATGTGATCACAGTAGATATTTGATGGTTATATTTATCATAATCGCCAGTAACGGTAACTTCTGCGCTGTATTTCTGGACAGAAGTGCCAAATCCGAAATCCAGAAGCAGACTGTAGCCAAATATAGACCAGAGTAGTGCCCAGAAACCATATGCAACTGCTCCAAGATTGAGGAAAAGAATTCGAGTAAGAATGATCTGGGTAATAAAGCGGGAAATAGTAAGTCCATAATTAGCAATTGTATTAATGGCAATCAGTTTCTTAAGATTATCTTTCATGATATTTATGCCATAATTCCTGTTTAATTACTTTAACGGCAGCCTGAGTGGCTTTTCCAGGATTAAAGAGGTATTTATCGATCAGCTGCTGCTGCTTGATCTGCTGGTCTGAGATTTCTTTTTGTATCTCTTCATTTCCATTTTGAAGCTTCCGCGTGTATTCTACTATTTCATCAATAGTCGTAAAATTGATTGCAGTATCAATGATCTGTTTTTCTACTTCTGCATTCTGGTTATTTTCAAACCACTGCTGATTATAAAATACAAAAACAGGTTTCTTGGTAATAGAAAATTCAAAAGCAGCAGTAGTACCTGTATCAGTAATGAGCATATCACCAAGAGAGTAGATTTCCTGCGTGTTTGCTCTTGTGACTAACACCACATTTTCATGTTCATCAGCAAAGTTCTGGAGAGTTGTCCTCCAGTTTTGTTCCTTATACTTCGTGAATAGAAAGTGGTGTACTTTGATGAGAATAGCCACGTTATCCAGTTGAGCAAGTTTTGCTATCATCTCCAGTGAGAGAACGTGAATCGAGCCATATGGATTCCAGTGAGGAGTGTAAAGAATCACGAACTGATTTTTTATGTGATACATGTTTTTGAGTTTATGAATAAAATTTGGATTAGGCGAAAAAATGGCATCAAGTTTTGGGAACCCTACCTCAGCGTATCTGTTTTCATCCTTTTTTGTATGCGGCAGAGTTTTAACGAATTCCACGAACTGAGGACCGATAGCGAAATGAAGATTGAACCGGGAAAGCACAGCAGTTTTCTGATAGAGAGGATAAACTCCCGTCCCGTGGTAAGTTTGGATTTTCTTAGTAGGGAAAAATGAAAATGGGAAATCTGGACCATTTTTCTCTGCTGATATGAACATATCGAAATAGACAAATGGTGAGATAGAACTGGGTATCAAATATTTTGTTGGGATAAATGCCTTCAAATAATCGTACAGTTTTTGCATGCCTTCATAATAGGCAAAATAAACCACAATCTTTTTATTATTCAGCAATTCCACGTATATAGGTTCAAAGGTATTATAAAAATAATCCATCTGGATATTATACACAATGGTCTTTTTACCTTGCAGCCTGAATAGGAACATTTTAAAATTCAAATAAAATATCTTAAATATATTCAAAGGATTAGAAATTATAGCTCTAATAAATCTATTATTCATAATTTAATAATGGGGAATGGTTATCTTACCCTTTTCTCGTTCTTCTTCTCTGATTTTCCTGAGTTTTTTCTTCCAATTCAACCATTTTAATTTCTGTTTGTCCCGGTATAATCTATCCATACTTCCTATCAGGGCAAAACATAGCATAAGCTGATAAAAATTATTGGATTGTTTGAGCACCCACTCCAAAGCTGATTCCATATAAATACCCATTAATCCGCCAGCAAGTCCAATTGGCAGCCAGATATAATCTGAATGACGATATTTTACATAATTACTCAAATTCTTGAAATAGAAATAAAATAGTAATAAAAAATATACAACCATATTATGCCATCCGGTTTCTGCAGCATAACTGAGATATATTGTTTCCACTAGTCCCCCCTGGGTTTCTTCTGTTAATTCTTCTATATGGTCTGAATAATGATATGGCAAGTTAACCTTGAGCCCAAAATTATTTAATCCCACTCCGAATGTTTTATCATTTGCCATATTGACAGCAGATATTGCCAGCATCTTTCGTACATTGGCAGATTCTACGGGAGCAGATTCAAATCTTGTGATAACTGAATCCATTGATCTGATTGCCCCTAATAATCCGATGAACATGATCAATATCGTAACACCAACTTTTCGGGGGTTTACAGAATTTGTGAAGGACAGCATCATGATCACCATACATGATAATACAAAGCAGACAATTCCCGCTCGGGAAAATGTGGAAACAATACAAAGACTACCCAGAGCAAATGTGGTTATCCACCAGAAAAGCTTGATCCTTTGCTTCTTGTTCATGATAAAGGCAAGAACTACTGAGTTCAATACAATCATATACATCACCAGTGAATTCTGATGAGGAAAAGGTCCTTTTGCCTGCCATAAACCCATAAAGTACTTCTGTCTGATCACATGATAGCTGATATACAATATAATAGCCCTGAAACAATATACAATATAATCATATTGAGAGTATTTAATAATATAATTATAATTGATCCAAAAATACAAATACATCCTGATCATTTTCCAGATCTCAAAAAAGGAATTCATCACATATCCAGGAGCCGAATTAGTTATTGAAATCAGACAAAAACCAAAAAGTATAAAATAGATTGGTGCTCCTGGAGGAATAATTCGAGGTGGTTTTTTTTGTGCTCTAAGTACTATCAGGCTGTAAAGTATGATGCCAATCAAATCCACAATTCCAACTTCAAAACCTCTTGAAGTTCCTTTGAAAAACTCGCGTGATACAAAATTGATCGTAATCTCTTCTGTTGTAAGAAATATATAAAGAAAAAAAACTATCTTCTCGACAGTTTTATTTACTCGTGCAAATACTATCCCCGCTGGCACCCCGATTATCAGGGCAAGAAAGAAAATCACATATTTCATTCCAGATCATACCGGCTATTTATTATTAATTATATCATCAAAAATGGAATTTACTATATAACCAGATTGAATTGCCTGCAATGAAGGCAGAATTTGTGAAATTACCTGATTCCATTCGCCCAGTAATGTGCGTGGAACATATACGATATCATTCGGCTTAAGAACAACATCACGGGAATTTCCATGAAGAATTGCATCTGTATCTACGATAAAAACCCTGGGGTGAGATAAAGTTCCCCTTATCAGATAAACGTTGCTTTGGGCATTTTCACTAAATCCACCAGCAAAAGCGACCAATTGGATCAAAGATAGACTTTCTTTATATAGATATGCATTGGGATTCATAACCTCGCCCAAAATATATAATTCCTGATTTGCAAGTGAACTTATAAAGATGTAATCACCATCTTTCACAGGAATATTATGGAGCTGATTTCCCTTCCTTACCAGTTCCAGAAAATCTACTGGTAATACCTTGTTATCCCGGACAATAAAACTGCCGGAAAGATCAGCAAGTTCCTTCGTGGTTCCTTTCACAATACCAGATGCAAATCCCTGAGCTTCTGCCAGAGCATCCAGGATTCGCATATCTGCATAAATTTGATAATTTCCTGGATCCCTTGCCTGACCCATGATAGTAACAAAAGAGCTCTGCAGTTTTTTAGGGTTCATGGCTACTCTGGGATCATAGATTTCTGTGATGTGCTTTTTTATTTCATTTCTGGCTTCTTCCATTGTCATGCCCAAAATATAAATATCTTCATCGATGTAGTTTACTGATATAGTACCATCTGATTTCACTATCGCATTATAAGTATTATATTCTTCTTCAATTTCACCAAAGGCAAATACTTTGATATCAAATTCATTACCTGAACCTATCACATAGGTCTCAGGTTCCAGGTTATGCAATTCCAAAAGAGCAGCATAACGAGTCTCTTGCTCACCTTCTTCTATTTTCAATTCTTCCAGGTATTGTGGCAATGCTTCAAGCGTCTCATCTTTTAGCTCTGGATCGCTGCAACCCGTAATAAATAAAGCCATCCCATTAATTAACAGGATAAATATTAAACTTATAACTGATTTAGAAATTTGATTGGAAGTATGGCTTCTGTATATCATTTAATACTCCTGTAACCTCAATATCCAGGTTTTCTTTCAAAAATTCTACTATATTCTGGAAGTTCTCCTTGTTTGAATAACGGAATCGGGTAACCATTAATAAAAGATCAGATACTGATGCTATCGTGGTAAATAACTGCATATTATAGGGAACTTCAAACAATTCCCAGATGACTACATCAAAATCTTTCAACTTACCCAGAAAATCCAGCAGACTTGATTTATCAAGTACCTGCACAAAGGAATTTTCATCCCTGAGAAAATAACACTTGAACTGGTCTTTAGAAAGCTCATAGACATTATTCTCAGGATTAAATTCACTATCTTCATAAAGAGTTTTATTGATAATATATGGTTCAATTTCTACATCAGAATCTTCTATGGTCTCTATCCAGAGTACTTTTTTATTGCGTGACATATAAAGATCATGGATCTCCCGTATCAGGAAGCTCTTGCCTGTTCCTGATCTATCATTGCCAATCGTAATAAATGATTGACGTTTGCCACGCAGAACGGCATTGATCTGACCGAATACAATCTGGATTTGTGACCAGTAAACTTCCAGCGGGAAAGAATCCTTATTCGGTATTTCTCCCATCAATTTAATATTAAATATTTTATCAAAATCAAAATCGGATTTTATCGTGTCATCCAGAAATTCCCGCAGCAGATAGTATATGGTTAAGCCAAGGAATGCCAGTAAACCCCCGATCATAGCTATCATTTTGGTCCGCGTTGCTTCCGGGAATTTTGGTGGAATGGCTTCATCAATGATCTCAAAATCACTGACATTTGATTCATTAGCTATTTTGGCTTCCACCATCCGGTTTTCTGCATCATTACTTCTTCTGCGAATACTTTCTTCCTGGGTCCTGAATATCTGAAATTCATCACTTAAACCACTTAGATATCTGATTGAACTGCGCGTATCTTCTATTTGCTGCTGATATTTTATCAGGTTTTGTTTTAATCCTGAGAGTTCATTAGCATAATTACTTCGCAGATCCTGCAAATTACGCCTTACTGGGTCATAACCATAGTTAACTCTTGAAGGTACTATGTTACCTTTGTCCCATTCCTTCTTTTCTTCCTCTAATTGCTCAAGTTCATTATATAGTTTTTGGATTTTGGGATTTTCCGGCGTATATATCCTCAATTTCTGTTCAATCTCTTTCTGCTTCATATAAATTCTGGATTCCACTGGTTCATCAACTGTATATCCTATTGGGACGCTGGTTTCCGGAAATAGAGGTAATTTTTCATCAATATCTGCAATTCGTGCATCCAGATTGCTTATCTGGGTTTGACCCTCCATCACATTTAATTCCAGCTCATTCAAAAGCATATTCTTTCGATCAACTTCAGTTTCAATCGAAGTGATATTATAATCCCTTTGAAATTGCCTGATTTCTTTCAGAATATCTTGCAATTGCTCATCATATATATTTCGCTGACTTTTATAGTATTCATATGTACTTTTGGCTGGATTATTGAGCATCAGATTATAATTTTTAATGAATATTCTGGAATATAAGTTTGCCATATCAACTGCCAGTTCCCGGTTATGGTGTTGAGCACTAACCTGATATATATTTGCCCTGTTCCCTCTCTTGATCCAGATTGCTCCATGCAGATCTTCAGCACTTAGTTGCAAACCCAGTGAATCAATCATCTCCACCAGATTATTACGTCTATAAAAAGACTCCATAATTGTATTGGCATTCATATCCTGATACAAATACGGGATATTCTTTGTAGCAGTCATGCGCTTATCATATTTCACAAGCATCGCCGTTGCAGTCCACATGTCAATTTTATTGATTTTTGCATAAATACCAAACAGCATAAAAGTTACAAATGAGACAGCAAAAATAAAGATTATCTTCCTGCGGATAGTAATCAATATAATTCGCTTATCAAATTTAAATAACGAATTAGCTGAAGTTTCTTCTAAAGGAATAAAATTTTCATCCATAAAAGCCTACTTTGGAGGTTTTAGAGATAGCGAATCTCTAAGGATATTTTTACGAAATCTATCAAACGAAATACGGGAACGTAATCCCATTTTGTGGGTAAACACATTCTGCCATTCTTGATTGAAGCTGCGCCTTGTTTCCGTGTGATCATATATCTCCTGAATCAAATCAATGAACTTTTCCCTGTGTATCCTGATTATTTCCAATACTTTATCTCTTATCTGCTCACGGTTCGGCATATTGTCTATGAAGTAATATACTGCTTTTGATACCGCTTCTGCATCAGGTTCCACTAATTTTGCATAATCCTCCTGATAATAGATGTCTCGACCACCCAAACTAGGTGTTGATACCACCGGTAATCCCGAAAGAAGGTATTCTGTGCTCGCGAACATAGCACCTTCCAGATCAGAAAGACACAATCCAACCTGTGCCATATTCATATAGTTTGATACTTGAGTACCCCACACTTTTTCTTTATAAGCAGCGTGCTTCAGAATTTCTCTTGATTGAGTATAATAATCTATTTCGTCCGGTTTAAATGACCCAATTAAGAGTAGCTTTTTTATATTTTTTGCCAGAAAATGACGTTTTACCGGCGTGAATCGAGCCAGATAAATGGCGTCATATTTATGATCATTATCCAGAATATGATAACGATTTTCATCCAGAAAAGCGTTTTGATTGATAAACCGTGAATTTAATCCCAGCTCATTAAATCTGTCGTTTTCTTCTTCAGAATTATTCAAAAACCAGAAGTTCCAGTCAGGCTTTTCCTGAGAAATTTCTGAAATGATAGACTTGATCTCTTGACTGGCTTCAGGAGATTTATAATACCCAACTTGAAAAATGAACCAGACAGGATCATTCTGAGGTAATACTTTTTGCAGTTTATTCTTATTCTGCAAAAAATCATGCCAGTAGGTAGTAATGATAAGCGGATCAAAGCTGATCACATAGCAGCCTAACTGGTTATTTTTCAGATAATCCCGCAAATCATTTATCAAATTCACAATCTTCTCCCAGGTATAATGCAATTGATCGCCATTCACTGAATAATCTGCTTATCCAGAATTCGATGATCACTCTCATATCAAACAAAAAAGAACGCGTATGGATATATTCCAGTTCATCATTGATAAAATTCTCATGACAGCTATTATGAAGCATACTTCCAGGATAATTATATATCCCCGGAAAATAGGCTGGCAGCTCCATTAGTAATTTGATCCCATTAGCTTCCTGTGCGATCAGTTGATCTCCCACTAAGGATAATTTGCCGCTTAGCACTTTGAAATACAGAGGGTATAGATCCAAAGAAAATCTAAAGAAAAACCTTTTAAATATATTATATCCCGGTAGATTAAAAACAGGTAGTGCTTCTGCCTTTCCATGCTTATCCAAAAAATACTTTTTACTGGTTGACTTCATTCCAAAGATCACACAAAGAAATGATAATAGGGCATAAGGTAAAGTAGTGAGAATTATTAATATAGAAGTAAAAAAGCCATAAAGTAATCGCAAAATAGAATTCTCGATCAGATTATTTTGAATATCTGAAACCAGAAAACTATCTACTATCTGCATCACTTCCTCACTTATAGGATCAATTATCCTCTTTCGATATACAATTTTATTTATAATCTCCAATTCACTGCCAATATATGACCGGTCATAAATAATACTATCAGTAATCTGGGTTGAATGATCTATTATGACATTATTTCCCAGAATTACATTAGGACCGATCAGAGTATTCATCTGAATCTGAACATTATTACCTAATACAATAGGTTTATTATATTTGGTCGATTTTTTGTCAATGATGTTTTTACCTAGATAAGCGCCGTCCTCATTATTATAACCCGGTAATACATAATTTTCACGATATTTGGTGATCATTCCCATATTCAATTCATAGTACTTTCGAATTGAATTAATAAATTCTGCCCCCAGTTCAGGATTGTCTAATTCGGGTATTGTTTTGAAGTCTGTTTCCCTGATATCAACCACTTCCGGCAAATAATACAAATAGCAGTTACCTTCTGAAATGCAGCTCATTTTGTTCTTATCAATTAGCTGGTAATCTGAACTGCGCTTATTATATTTGATGAATTGATAACCATAGATGATCATTATTCCTTTTTCACAGAATTTCCGGTTTTTGGAAACAATTCGTTCCAGATTATCTTCCGGTTTGGCAAAGCTATATGTTAATTTTATCCCCCACTGAGTACCATCTCCAAAATATTCTTCCAGCTCCGATGCTGTTTCATGATTGATTACGCGTACCTCATTTACACCCAGCATTACACAAAAATCGATATAAAATTCCAGTAGGGGTTTATTGAGATATTTCAAGAAGTAGGGATTGATCCCTGGAAAAAAATCCTGCACCCACTTTGAATGGCTGGGAGGCGAATATATTAGGCATTTCATTCAGGTTTAAGTGAAAATTACTTCTTTTTTTCCTGCATTGCCTCCAGAGCAGTATCCACATCTTCGTAAACATCAAATATCCGATATGCCCGGGTTATATCAAATACCATTCGGGGTTTGGGCTGAAGATTAGCTATATACACGTCACCATCGACCTCTGATGCATGCTTGAACGCGCTGATTACTGCCCCCAGTCCTGTACTGTCGATAAATTCCAATTCAGAAAAATCCATAATGAAATAAATCGTCTCCTCGAGATATTTCACAAAGTTATCTTTCAATTCTCGTGCATTTGAGGCATCCAATCTTCCTATGATCTTGATAATGCCTATTCTCCCATCCTTCTGAAATTCAATTGTCATAATGTTCTCCTTGAATTATTGTTTGCATTTTTTTATAAAATATTTCACTGAATAATTTAGCTCCTTCATAATTAAGATGATCAGCATCTCGCAGATATTCACTGCTAAGACCCATACCTGTATAATCTAAATAATAAAATTTATCATCCCGGGTTTCCATCTCTTCCACAATCTCCATTAGTGCAAATTTATAACACTCCGGCACCATCGCCTCATATGCTGGCAATTTAGGCGTATTTACAGTTATCAGCCTAATCCCCTTTATATTACAATACTTACCTAAACTGAGCGATTGCTATATCACTTTCCACATTTACAGAATTGATTGTTAAAATAGGACTCATTTCTTCTAACGAAATCATAAATTATGCTTTGCGATTTAATTTTTGGGTGTGTT
>Ga0075121_1000928_pt1 | contig 19066 bp, 8 predicted proteins | sample AntAceMetag02UKG_FD_69793 | JGI IMG/M metagenome (GOLD analysis project Ga0075121, IMG submission 69793) | Saline lake microbial communities from Ace Lake, Antarctica - Antarctic Ace Lake Metagenome 02UKG | ecosystem: Environmental > Aquatic > Non-marine Saline and Alkaline > Saline | place... | reverse complement strand
ATAGTTACGATATATTGTTTCCCATATTGAAACACTTGAGATGACATCATTGTTAGCTTCTTTGCTTCTGTCTTTAGCATAAGGCAACGTTTTCCACGATAAACATTTTTTGTTCCGGGCTTCTTTTGAATTACCCTGAATTCTAATTTTGCCGATTTAGGATAGTGCCATCCTGCTTGCAGAAGCCAACATCTTGGCAAGCCTAAAGTTTTATCAAAAACCCAATCTCCAGCACTCATTTTGTTTATCATTTGATCATCAATGCAAACCTCTTCAAAGCCACCATTTTTCACGCCACTTCCCTCTTTGTCAGTTTCAGGCAAATCCTGATTGCTCAAGAGATATCTTATTTCTTTGAACAGTGACAACACTTTTTCGGCTTGCATAAATACGAGTTCAAGATTAGCTCTGTTATTAAGTAGAGTTTTATCAAAATCTTGTTCCATTTTTCTTGCAAGTGTATTTGCCCTAGCCAGCTTGGACGCAATATGGGAATCAAGTTGTTTAGTGTTTATCAACATATTCTGCACTTCAGTTCTTAGCTTTTGCAAGGATTTTTTACAACCTGATTGTCTCCATTCTCTATAGCCAAGAATTAAGAAGCCGAATAAACCAGGAATATGATGGTTCATTCCTGTGCGCGACCAAACACTATTATTACGTCCGCCACGACATATATTGACCCCCCAAACCCTGCCTTTTTCTTGAGTTCGTCCCATTGAGGCAAGAGGTATCGAAATTTCCATACTCCAAGAGTTTTTATTCTGAAATGCAACAGCTTCCCAATGGCAATTCCATTGCTTATCCATTTTGAATCCTTCATAAGATGGTCCAGTAATATTGGCTATAAACTGGTAGTAGTCTTGACGGTTACATTCTGGATCTAAAAATATCTCAATACAATCCTCTGAACCTATAGCACTCATATCAGGTTCTTCACATTGAATACCAATATAGAGCTTATTTGTATCATAGAGAACAGCAAAACTCGTCTTTGTTTCAGAACGATGTGTTTGATAATTATATCTCCAAAATTCATTTTGCCACTCTGTTCTCTTCCAGTTTTTTTCATCGACTCGTCCATCAATAACCGGAGGAGACAATGTAAATGAAGCGCAAATAATGTTTATATTGTTTCTGATAGGCGAAACCAATGCCCCTGATATTTTATCATATGTCTGATCCGACCCCATATAGCCCAGGCAGTTTTCAACGGCAAAAGCCTGGGACAATAGAAAACACAATAGAAACGCTATTAGAAAATATAAGTAAATCTTTACAGAATAAAAGCTTTCTAACAGTTTAGAGTTTCTTGAAAAGTAAACATTGTTTTTAGGTAAAAGATGCATAAAAATATCTCCTCTCTCAAAAAATATTTTTTTGTAAAGGTTTAGTTTTGCTCGCGGAAGTTTACATATATTTCTTTTGATTTCATGTCACGAAGCTTTTCTTTGCTTGCCAGTTTTAGCTTTATAACAGAACACATTGGATTGGGCGCCTTGGCTGGAAGATTTTCCAGAATCATGCGCTGTCCTTCGCGCTTGAAGGCTATTTTTATTTTCATGCCGAGAATTTCTCCAGATCTGATCTCATAGGGAAAATCAGGAAGAGAAAGGCGTTTGCCTGGCCACCAATGGACGATAAGATACAGCGCGTCTCCTTTTTTGGTAAACACTCCCGCTGTTCCTGTTGGAATCGGACAATTTTCAACCCCGTATATAGCTTCGCCGTGAATTTTCAGCCATTTGCCGATAGCTTTCAGGTTTCGAACGTTTGGAGCTGGAATAGTCCCATCAGGCCTGGGGCCTATGTTCAATAGCATATTGCCCTCATTTGAGGCAATGCCTGTGAGTGTGTTTATTATTTCAGCGGGCGTTTTCCAGATTTTATCACTTGGGAAATAGCTCCAATGTTTGTTCATTGTCATGCAAGCCTCCCACAGGCGGCTTTTGTCTTCAGGGGGACGCGCATTTTGTTCGGCGGTATAAAAATCGCAGGATATTAGCGATCGGTCGTTGATAATGATTTCAGGCTGAAGTTTTCGAACCATCTTTTCCAGTTTTTTTGCCTTATAGTCATTTGCTTTCAGGGAGCGGTCTCCGCTTTGTTTTAAAATATTGTCATACCAAAGCAAGTCTATCTTGCCGTAGTTTGACATTAATTCACTAACTTGTCTGTGTGCAAAATCAACAAACTTATTCCATCCTTCAGGGTTCTTTTCTGGTCCATCGAAAAACGCTGGAGTTCTCCAGTCTGGCAGAGAGAAATATAAGCCAACGCGCATTTTATGTTTCCTGCAAGCTTTGACAAACTCAGAGGTCAGATCTTTTTTCGGGCCTCTCTTTACGCTGTTGTAATCTGTCGTTTTCGTGTCAAACAAACAATAGCCATCATGATGCTTGGTTATAAGGACCATGTAGTTGGCTCCGGCTTCTTTTGCCAACTTCACCCATTCATCAGGGTTGTATTTTTCCGCCTGAAATTTGCGTATGCAAGAGTCGTACTCTTCATCTGGAATATTTTCCTGATGTTTTACCCATTCCCCGCGTCCGATTACAGCGCAGGGGCCCCAGTGAATAAATATTCCCAAGCCAGCGTCTCTGAACCATTGGAGTCGTTTGTTTATCTTTTTCATTGCAGTTTTCTTTATTATTTTAATTTAAATTTCAGTTCCCGTGTGAAACCGGACATGATGTCTTCAACTGTCACCTTGTATGTTCCTGTCTCTTGATTAAGAGCTAAAGGAATTGTATATGAAAAATTCCCTTTATATGCGACATTGCGTGTAAGTTCTTTTAATTCACGCCCGTTGCTTGTCACAACTACTCTGGCGACAAGCGCGCATTCACCAAGACTTGACGGCTCTATTTTTCCATTTATGACAACATTCTCTTCGGGGGCAAATTCCGTTTTATTTATGGTCAATTTCGTTCCTTCGATGCGGGCGGGAAGGAAAGCGTAGAGTTTTGCGCGGTTCTTTGTTATTGCCACTTCAAAGCTCTTGGCATGCCCCATATATTTCTGGAGTCTCACATTGTAGATATAGTATGCCTTGTTCAATTTTACGACAGCTTTGGAGCCGGGAGGATTTTTTACGCTTCTGTCCGGGATTATTCCCAGAAATATGCCGGGGCCATTATCAAAAATGTAACTGCGCAAATCTGTCCGCAAATTGCCCAGCTTATCCAGAATTTCGACGTCTGTTTTTATCTTTCCGTATTCTGTCAGGATTTTTCGCAATCCGCTCCATTCGGCTTCGTCGCCAAGCGGACCGTTTAGGTAGAATCCATATCCTTCTCCGTATTTTTTTACGCCTTTCTTTGAGAAGCCAAAAATGTCTTTCAATACGCTTTTTGTTTTTGCCTTTTTCCCTTCTTTAGCTATTTTGCCAACGCCTCCACAGTGCGGACAGGGCTGCCAGGCATTTCCGATTTCTACACGTTTTTTGCCTTTGCATTTAGAGCATGTCACAAAATTTATTTTGTCCTGTGTCTTGCCAGTCTTTGCATAAGGGCGGAGATGTTCGTCCATTACCGCAGGTTTGAAGTCTGCTATTAGAAGTCCGCCTTCTTCAGTGAATTTCTTGATTGCGTCCGCTGTTTTCTTTGAGATGGCCTGCGAGGCAGGAAGTATAAGAACGCGATTGTCTTCATTGTATTTCAATTTACTCTGGATGTATTCTGGCGAAACGCTGCGAAAGTCAAATCCAAGGCGTCTGAGCATATTTTTAAAAGCGTCTTTTGAGCACTCCCATGACAATTCCTGGGGGTTTAAAATTCCTGCATGATAAGAGGCGTTAGACCAAAATATTAAAATAGGGTCTATTCGCTTATTGGAGCTCATAAGGAGTTTGCCCGAGCCTGATGTCAAATCAGCCATTTCTTCGCTGCATTGCTTCATGCAAAGGTAGGGCTCCGATACATCTGGAGTAAATGCGCCAGCCACTGGCCACCACATCATATGCGTGCCGCCCATAAAAGCATAACGCCATGGCTTTACCCGCATGGAATACTCATCAAGGGCTTCAAGGTAATAGCCTACCCATGTGCCAGTGTAGAATTTTTTGCCCTTGTTCAGCTCCTCCAGCGGCGCCTGCGTAAAAGAATTTACAGTTTTTGCCATGCGTGGCCAGTCGAAATCCATGCCATGCGTGCAATCAAAGCCGACTTTTGCGCCGGGGTCATATTTGCGGACTGTAGCGGCGGCTACTTCATGAATCTTGTTGAATCTGTCAATTCTGTGCAATTTCTGCTCAAGCCATTGCGTGTGGGTTTTCTTTACTTTTGCGTCGATAAACGAAATGAATTTTATATCTTCAAGTGACTTAAATTCAGAACCCCATATTTTATTGAGTTCATGAATATTGCCATAGCGCTCTTTAAGATATTTATGGTAATCTTTAAGGGCTTCAGGGTTGTTCCATTTTTTCTCGTTCCGGTCAATGAAGTCTTCTTCATTAATGCTGTAAGCCATTGCGCCGTAACGGCGATACGCTTTTACTTTAGCGGGGTAGATTTTTTCAGAATAGTTCTTGACCTGCTTCTCCATTGAGTTTTGGGGAGTTATGCAAAAATCCCACAACCCATAGCAGTAAGGATATGCAATCATGTTGTTTTGCGCAATAAAATCAGCTGAGTCTATCAGAACTTTTTGGGGACTCCAAGTGGCGCTTGTGTCGTAATAGCCAGTGACTCCAAAATCCTGACATTTTTTCATGATGACTTTGTTGGCTCGCGTATTTTTTCCTCCGGCCCACATTATAAATTGGAAATCATCATTTTTTGAATTTGGAAGACCCGTCCAGGCTTCCTCGCTGTTTACGACAAAGCCCTTATTGTCTGTAATTTTGCAAGCAATTCTGTAAGTTCTGGAAAGTGGATTTTCAATAACTTTAAATTTAAAGTCTTTGCTGTCTTTAGCCATGTCTATCTTTTGAATCAAGCGCTTATGTGTGTCCCAAAGTTCAAGTGTCATCTTTAGTCCATTTTTGAGAGGAGCTCCGCTTTTTATTTTTCCGCTTATTGCTTCATTTTGCCCAAAGAATTCTTTGTCAATTGCAATGCTTTTTATATAATCAACTCCGGTAACCTCAAGCGGAACGGATGCCCAGCAAAGCACATTATCGCCTCGCTTTGCCCAAAGATCAACGACATATATGCCATTTTTTAAACGCGGAAGTTTTGGGGCGAACTCCGCTCCGTTTTTTGATATCGTAACTTCGCTTTTTCCTTTCTCCAAGACTTTGTTCGCGCGGTTTCTAAGTTCATAATAGAATTTGTAGTTTTTAGTGCCTTTGTCTTTGACGCTTATTTTAAACTTGACTGGCGCGCTGGGGAGGCTTTTTTTACCAACAGAGACAAAGGCTTTTTCTGAGCTTATTTCTATGCCTGATGTTTTGCCGCTTGCACTGTATAAAATCTTGCCCAAAATTGAAAAATAGTATTCATAGAGCAAAGGGTCGTCAGCTATATATGGAGTTAAAGACATTTGACGAAGCCCCTGCTGGTTCCATGTGCCGCATGTCAAAACATGCCGCTTTTTGTCTTTTACAAACAAGTCGTGATAATCCAGCAGAACGACTGTTCCTTCCCCATATTTTCCTTCCTTTATTTCCAATGGCCCAATTTTTCTGGGAAGACACTCAGGATAATCTTTATCTAAATCTTTATCCAGTGGCAAAATGCTCATAGGAACGCTGCTTTTTATACTTTCCTCTAAACTTGTATGGCTAGACCATTTGATTTCATTCATTAATTTTTTATCCACATCCCATGGAGAAACAAGGACAAGCGTTGTTCCCGATTTTACTTTATTCAGTATTAGCTTTTGAAGCTTTTTGGGGAGTATGGACCATTTGACTTTTCCTATAATTATAGCGTCATACTTATAGGAATTGCTCAATTTGTCAGACGCAAACTTCAAAAGGTTGGCTGATGATAATTTAAAGATATATCCTTTTTCCGTTGAGAATTTTTCATGCATCTTGGTTCTCAGCACAGTTGTGTCCATGGGAATTCTTTGTTTCAGCTCCATTACATCGCGAACCGCCGTATTAGGGACAATTACAAATGTTTTAAGTTTGCCGAAGGCGTTTGGCCCAGCCCAGTTTATGTGTGGAGACTGAAAATTTAATGGCAGGTTGTAGAAGGTTTCGTTGCTATATTTATAGCCATTTGGCGTGTTTTCTTTATATTCGGCAACCGTTTCCGATGAAGCGTTCGAATATAACCCGACACACAATGCCAAAGCCAGAACAGTTTTGTTTCCTATTTTCATTATTTGCGCCCTTTCTCTTTGAAGTACGTTTTGAATTTAATTATTGATTCCATTGATTTGCAGGCCTTTTCTAAAAATGCTACCTGTGAATAACTCTTTGTTGTCTCCTGCCAATTAAGCTGACTTTTTGCGCTTTCAGCTTTTGTGGATTTTTTGAATGCGTTTATCAATTCTAATCGCGCTTTAAATGACAGTCCAATAGCCGTTGCTTCGCGTTGTATGCTTTTCTCGCGATATTCTATTCCGGCTTCGGCCTGTTTCTCCCATTCGGCGTAAGGTGAAGTTATCATTCGTCCAAAAGAATAGGGATTGTGAAAAGCCCCTCCGACAGCGGCCCACGTTGAATAATTGCTTTCTTTGCTTCTTGTGACATTCAAGCGCCATTCTTTCATGTCTTCAATAGATTCCAATTTGAAATCTTCGGCGGGAATACGCATCTCAAGATACCACTTGTCCTGGACAGCGCTTGTGGCAAACTCCCACTTCCCGTTCCAGTCTTTGCCGGCGCCATCGTGCTTATACCCATCCAGCGACGCGACAAACTGGCAGTATCTGCTAGTTCCCGGCGCTTGCAGGAAAAGCTCAATGGAGTGCCGCGCTGTGTAAGCATCCTTGCTTTTATCCTTCAAGCTGCCGTCTTTGTTTTTGTGAGGCTTTCCGCTGATTTCGCTTAAAACAGAAGTTGCGTCCGGCAAATCGGCTTCAAAAAGAAAATAAAGATTTTTATCATCGAACAATATTTTAAAGCGTGTTTGATTAGAGACCATAAAGGACTGCGCGTAGTAAGAACGGAATCCTCCGAAGGCAATAGCTTTTTCCCACGCTTTATCATTGGGGTTCCCGTCAATTATGATTGCGCCTTTTCGTTTTGCCGCAAACGCTATTCTTTCATCGTATTCCGGGTCTATTTCAATAAGTTGCGTTTCGTCGTCTTTAAGGTGTTTTCCTATAAAAATGTCATCAACTAACATTTCCTCTGAGAGTGAAATGCGTGGATAAATGCTTTTTGCTCCTTTTCCGTAAACCTTTATAACTTCTTTTATTTGAGTCCATTTATCTTTTTGGGGCTTCCCTTCGCAGGAAACGATTTTAGCATGCGGTTTGTCTTCTCCATAAACATGCATGTATACTTTTGCCGCTCCGTTGCCTTTAACCCAGAAGTTTACTATATATTCTGTCCCGTCAGACGTTTTATAATCCGCTTCTCTTGATTTTTGAGGAGCCAGGTAAAACGATCCTTTAGCGCGTAATGCTAGCTTCCCACTGTGAACGTCTTTTTTTTCAGGCTTCAAAACTCCTGTTTTTGCAAGAAGCTGGGAATGTATTTGGGGTGTCAAGATATTGCCGTTCTCATCTTTTGAAAATTTCCAGTCCTTGTTTCTAACGGCAAGATAATTCCATGCTGACGATCCTGGGCGATTCTGATTCCAGTTTTCGCATGTTCCATCTTTAACTATATTCTTGCTTAATTCGGCTTTTGTTATTGGCCACAAGAGTGAAAAGGCTAACAGGTTAATAATGCAACGTTTTTGCATGGCAACTCCTCTTCTGTGTTTTTTATAACCGCATGTAACCAATTATAACCAAAGTTGGCCAAATGTCAAGCGTTTTGCTGAAATCTGGCTATAATATAGATATGGGGCTTGACTTTTAGTCTTAATTGGTTATAATTGGTTTTAAGGAGGAATTGCAATGATAGCCACAATGGATCCAGTTGCGGAAGTTGAAAATAGAATAGTTAAAGATATAAAGGAAAGCGCTTTGGCGCCGCATCAACGCCTGGCTGCCGAGCGCAAGCTTGCGGATATCTATAAGGTTCCGCGAATGAGAGTTCACCAGGCAATTATGCGCTTGGTCGAAAAGGGGTATTTCTACTCAAAGCGCGGCAGTGGAACATTTGTCAGTGGCTCGACGTTGAACCCAGAGGCTCCCTCTGTGAGCGCGCTTGCAGAAGAAGTCCTTTCCTTTCCATCATTTATTCCATCTAATGATTGTGAAAAAATAAAGCTGAACCTTCCAATCCTGGATGGCGGACAACAAGCCCAGGCCTGGAAGAAAGTTATTGATAAATTTAAAGAGCGTTGCCCGTTCGTCCAAGTCGATATAGAATTCGGCTTATATTCCAAATTCGAGAATCTTGATCTGTTTATTGCCTATCCTTACGATCTGCGCGCTATGAAGAACATGGCATCCGAAATGAAAACGCCGGGAAATAAAAACTTTTTCTCAAAAAAAATATTTGATGTCTGTAAGATTGACGACAAGTTGCTGGCTGTTCCTATTCTGCGAGTTCCTTCGCTGGTATCCGTCAATCTGGATATCCTTAAAGTCGCAAAAATAGGATTGCCAAAATTGGAAAAACCAGCGGATTTGATGCGCCTCGGGGCGGAGGTAGAAACCGCGCTGCAAGGGCAAAAAACAAAGGGACTTAGGTTTCTTGGCGGTCTTTTTCACGGCGCATTATACGGAATTCAATTTACAAGGAAAGGGAATCGCATAGAGTTTGACGAGGCAAAAATAGCCAGATTCCTTGAAGACGCAAAGCCGTATATAAAGCAGCACCACTTTATACCCCATAAAGAATCTGGCCTGGACAAATTTCTGAGAGGCGAATATTGCATTTATCCACATTTTTCCACAGGCATACCGGATTTGACGGGAAAAGGAGTCAATGTCGCAAATATAAAGCTTCCACTTGCAGATGATGGTTTTGTTTGCGAGGGGATGTTTATTGGCGGAGTCAACTCCAATTCAAAAAACAAAGAAGAGGCAACAATGCTCCTGGATTATTTGACGAGCAAAGAAGCTCAGGAAACTTTGACGGAAGAATTGCCGTTTTGCCTGTCTGTGCGGGAAGACATTCTGTCGCAACAGGAAAAAGAAGCATCGCCGGAACTCAAAGGGATTCATGCTGAATTTGACATAAGAAGTTATTATACGCAATTAGATTCCGTTATTTTTGACGAGTACGGGAAAAAGCTCAACACTGAGTCGGGCAAATACTTTTTCGGAATGCAGAATATTTCCAAAACAATAGAAAGATTAAAATATACAAATAGTGGAGAGCTATGAGAATGTATAAAAGAATTCGTTTCACGCTCATCGAATTGCTCGTGGTGATTGCAATTATTGCAATTTTGGCTAGCATGTTGCTGCCCGCTCTTAATCGAGCAAAGGAGTCGGCAAGGCGCATTACGTGCGCAAACAACCTGAAGCAGATAACATGCGGAATCAGCTATTACGTAAGCGATTACGACGGCTGGTTTCCGGCAGGCCAAGTTGCCGTTGCCTCTATGTCATTCAGGCAGCAGATGCTGGCTGGCCCTTCTCCTTACACCCAGGGGTATGCGTCTGGCGGAGTTAAGATGTTTAACTGTCCTTCTGATACAACGCGAACATCAGAAGTTGATTTCTGGCCTTACTGGGGAGTGAGTAATAATATCAGTTATGGATACAACGAAAAACTGGGCGGCAACTGGCACCCGGGCACCAATGGCACAATGCCTGGTTTGGGAGAGGTCAGAGTTGAGGGACACAGGGTGTCCAGGCTGAGAAAGACGTCCTCTGATATAGTTATTTGCGATGTTGACAGAGAGCCTGCCACTTGGGTTAATTACTATCTTACATGGAAATGTAACAATCCTTATGATGACAGGTCTCTAATGGCCTCGGCAATGCCTCATCATGGGAATGGCAACAACTATTCATTTATCGATGGGCATGTAGGTTACTATGGCCGCATGGATTATCTGAATACATTGAGATATGCCGGCGACTCCACGACCAGGACGGTAAGTCAAGATCGTAATCTTAATTATTAATAAAGGGAACGCTATGAATTTTTTAACGTGTCATTTGCTTGTTCTAGCCATTTCTGTTGTTTTATCTTCTATAAGTTGCGCATCTGAACCTTTAACCTTGTCCGGGGTCGTTTATCTTGATTTAAATAAAAATGGACTAAAGGACAAAGGCGAAAAAGGGCTAGGCAATATATACTTGTCCAATGGCATTGATTTCATTAAAAGCGACAAGGATGGAAGATATTCCCTTGCCGTAGACAAAGAGATAATGCCATTTATTTTTGTAATAAAGCCTGCGAGGTATAGTGGAATTAAATCTCTCTTTCACTTCTGTGAAAAAGCAAAGAAGGATGACATTGTCAATTTTGGACTGGAGAAGCATGGCATTGGGAATGAGCTGGAACTGTTGCAGATATCTGATTTGCATTTTCCGTTTTTTACAGCAAAGGCAATGAATAATATTGCCGTGCCGGTGATTGATAAATTGATTAAGGACGCGAAAGATTCTGGAGCCGACTTTATTGTAAACACTGGCGACACCGCAAATCAGGGGCGGGAATCTCAATTCAAAGCGCTTGCTAAGGCGTTCTCCCGTTTTAATAAATTTACCATTTATAACGTCGTGGGCAACCATGACTTTAATCGGGGGAAGGGTAATAAAAAATACAATGACCTCTCTCCTTATTTCAAATATATAGGGCAGCCCAATTACTACTCCTTCAATTATGGGAAAATGCATTTCGTAGCCTTGGACAGTTGCCGGGAAAAGGATGAAGTCGAAAAGGCTCAGCAAGAATGGCTGAAAAAAGATCTAGAGATATTCGGTCATGATAAGCAGATTGTGATATTGACTCATTCAAACAACATTTGCCGTCGCCCTGAATATAAGAAAATATTGAGTCCTTACAGTGTGTTGTTGACGCTTTCAGGGCATCTGCACAGAAACCACATATGGAAAGAAAATGGATCGTTTAATGTTTCAGCGTCAATGTTTTTTCATTCGGGTCGGGGCGCCCCTTTGGGAAGCTATCAGAAAGTGCAAATAAAAGACAGCAAAGTAAAAGCTGAAATCAAGTTTTCCGGCCCCGTTAAAAATAGGGGCGGAGATGTCAGCTCTTCAGTAGGCAGCTCCGCTAAAATCAGCTTGTCTTCTGATTGGCCAATGTTTCAGGGGGATGCCAAGCACAACGGAATAGCTAAAGATGCATTGAAGCCTCCTCTTTCTCTTGCCTGGGTCAAAAAATGCGCAAATCATTTTAACGTTATCTCTCCAATAATTGTCAACAAAAAAATTATATTAGGAATCTCCAATCAGGAGAAGGGCAAGGGGGGTATTTTATGTCTTGACGAAAACGGAGATGAATTGTGGAGATTTAAGTGCGAGTTTCCTGTCAGGCAAACGCCGGCGTCAGGAGAAGGGATTGTTTGTTTTTATTCTTCAGTTGGGAATTTATACGGACTGAAGCTGGAAAACGGGAAATTGATATGGAAAACAACGGCAAAACAAACAGAAACTCCTTATTTTAGGCCGCTTACAATTAAAGATGGCCTTATATATGGGGTCAATGGCTGGAGTATAGAAAAAATTGATCTTTTAACCGGTAAAAGAATAAGTAGCGCAGGCGGTTCCGGGTGGGGATGGGCTTCCTGTATATCTCCCACTATCGCCGATGGAAAGGTATTTCATTCATGGGGAACTCCCAAGGGATTGCTTTGCTTCGATGAAAAAGCCAAAAAGCTTTGGGAGTTTAAGGAAAAGAATTCATTTAGCAACAGCTCTCCTGTTTATTATCGCAATAAAATCTTCTGGGCTGTCAATTCCACTCTGTATGCGTTGGATTCGAATACCGGAAAGATTTTGTGGAGTTTTTTGTTTACGCCACATCGTTATGTTTATCCCAGGCCGTTGTCTACTCCATGCGTCAAGGCTGGCGTTCTTTATATAGGTTCTTTAAATGATGGCAAGCTGTATGCTTTGAATTTAGACACCGGCAAAAAAATATGGGAATACCAGACAGGGAGGTCTATTCTCCCTTATGGTGGTGCAGGCGACCCTTATCTGCCATCCATTACTGGCAGTCCCGTTGTTTCTGGAAGCGTTGTTTATATTGGAGCGCATGACGGTTATCTGCACGCGGTTGACGCAAAAACGGGAAAAGGCATTTGGAGTCGCAATATAGGAACTCCAATAACAAGCTCCCCGGCTATCTCGGGGAACTCTGTCATAGTTACAGGCTTAAACGGCAAAGTTTACGCTTTTTCAGGAGTCAAGTAAAAACAATCAGAAGGGGAAAAATGACAAGAAAAGTCTTTTATGGAGTAATGGTTTGTTTTCTGTTTTCTTTCGTAGTTAATGCAGAAAAAGATATTGAAGTAAAACCCAAAGGGGAAACTCATCCTGTTCAGGGAAAAGGCGACGCTGCCGATGACCCGGCAATCTGGATTCACCCTCAGGACGCTTCCTTGAGCGTTATTATAGGAACTGATAAGACTTGCGGTCTTTATGTTTATGACTTAGATGGGAAAGAAATTCAATTTGTGCCCATTGAACATCCCAATAATGTTGACCTCCGTTACGATTTTCCTCTGGGAAAGGAGAAAGTCGATTTGGTCGTTACGGGAGACAGAAAAGGGAATTTCCTTTGCGTGTATAAAGTGAATCCCAAAACAAGAAAACTGGAGGATGTCTCAGCGAGGAAGATTAAGGCTGGCGCCGCTTATGGGACTTCTATGTATCAAAGCCACAAGACGGGAAGGTTTTATGTTTTCCTTACGCGGAATATGGTAGAACAATGGGAGTTGTTTGATAATGGACAAGGCAAAGTTGACGCGAGGTTGGCAAGAAGGTTCGACGTGGGGACACTCACTGAAGGATGCGTGGCTGACGATGAAAAAGGATATTTTTACATCGCCGAAGAAGATGTTGGGATATGGCGTTATGGAGCTGAGCCTGAAGATGGCTCAAAGAGGATCAAGGTCGATTCAGTTGGAGACAAGGGGCATTTGGTTGCGGATGCTGAAGGTCTCACTCTTTATTATGGCTCTAATGGGGCCGGGTACTTGATAGCTTCCAGTCAGGGCAATAATAAGTATGTCATTTATAAGCGCAATGAGAATAATGATTATGTGGCAACATTTAAAATTGTTGATGGAGGCGCTGTAGATGGCACAAGTGACACGGATGGGCTTGATGTTACCAATGTAAATATGGGGAAACTTTATCCTGAAGGATTTTTTATTGTTCAAGACGGAAAAAATGACAAAGGACATCAAAATTTTAAGTTGACGCCCTGGGGCAGTATTGCTCGTTCTGTATCGCCGCATCTTATAATTGACACTTCTACTACTCCGCGTAAAAGGGCTCTTGAAGCGCCTGCGCCAAAGCCTGACATTGTTTTTCCGCTTTCTGATGGACTTGTCAGTTATTGGAGTTTTGAGGATGATTTTGAAAATAAAGATGGCGTACTAAGGGACCGCAATATTTTTAATTACAATGGCAAAGCTTCCGGCGCGGTCAAAACAGAAAAAGGATTCCTGAGCAAGGGCCTGTCTTTTAACGCTACTGAAAGCTCTGCTATTCTTTCAGGGCATAGGATATTCAATGATATATTGAGAAACGACTGGTCGTTGAATTTTTGGGCATATCCCAGGAAGACGGGTAGCCGGCAAATGCTTGTCTGTAAATCAAGCAAATTGCAGGTAGAGTTTACAAAATCCGGCAAGATAAGAATTGCTCTGAAAGGGAACAAAAATGCGAAATATACAAAATCAGGTATGGGAACTCTCCCCCTGAATAAATGGAGTATGCTTACCCTTGTCTTTACAAATGACAAAGCATCTCTTTACATTAACGGAAAAGAGAGCGGCGTTTTGAATGCCGAAGCTCCACTTGCTATGGCTGGATCGCTTCAGGTTGGAGGCTATGGACGCATTCTTCCCTTTGATGGAATTATTGATGAAGTAGCTGTATGGAAAAGGCCCTTGCCGGAAGGCGATATTCAGAAGCTTTATAATAATGGGGATGGATTGAGGCTTAAGAAATGATAAGGGCGCGACAATGTAAAGGACTCTTTCTAGCTCTTATATTCTTGTTTTTTTTAAGTTGCTTCGGGGGTGTTCAAGCCAATCCCGGCGATAAGGTTTCGGCGCGAATAAAAGATATTTTAAGTAGTAAAAAGCCTGAAGGAAATGAATCTTTTTTCTTTTGTGTTATATCTGATACGCATGTTTGGAACGGGAAAAAGTGGAACATAGCAGGGCTTGAGCAAAAGGTGCAGAAATGGAGGAATCTCAACCCCGCGTTGGTGTTTGTTATCGGTGATTTTGGATACAAGCATGTTCCATGCGAGGATCAGTATAAGCGCTTTGCAAAAACTCTTGCCGCAGACAAAAGCTCTCCGGCGATTGCGTTGGCTCTTGGGAATCATGAAGTTGACAGCTTAAAAGGTAAAAAGGGGTGGCTTAATGCGGTCTATCCTGGAATCTTGGGTGAGAATGCTGGCAAATGCAATGAGTTATTATTTTACTACTCTTTTGACTATAGAGGACGCCATTTTATATGTTTGGATACATGCCGGAAAGATGGAAAGCAGAAAAATCTTGACGGTGAGATTTCCATTGAGCAATTGGAATGGTTGAGACAGGATTTAAAAGCTAACGCAAGCAAGGAAACCTTTGTTTTTGCGCATCATCCAGCATTGCAGGTCAATAACGAAATGCCGTACTCAATGCTTAAAAACAGGGGGGTGCTATTGCGTATCTTAGCGGAGAATCCGCAAGTGAGTTATCTTTTCTCGGGGCATCTTCACGCAAGTCAGAGTGTTATATTTTATTCAGGCATAAATATTGTTAATTGTTCTCTTAGGTCTGTTTGGGCTGTAAAAGTGTTGGGCGCTAATGCGGTGCTTGGCACAATTTCTGGAGATGGACGTTTTATTCCCTGTAAAGAAAAGATCAACTATGATGAAATACTAAAAAAATCTCTGGAATTCAAAAAAGATTTAACAGCGTATAGAGTTTCAGATGAAACCTTTGACGAACGAAGCAAAATCGATACCCTCCGAAAATATCTTCAACACATTCCTGCGCAAAGTGATATTAAGCCGACTTCAGGGAGCAAGATGATCAAATGCCAAATAGAAAAAAATGAAGCTAAAGATATTTCCAGGCGCTTAAAGGCTCATTTGGATTCAAAGATATTGCAAGTGAAGGAGGGGATGGTGTTATCTTATGACGTTTTTCCTGAAAGCAACTTAGAGCCGACAATCCGCTTAAAATTAGAAACCCCTGAATCGGGGATTAAATATGTCTCATTCGGAGCTGAATCTTCAAAAGCTCTAAAAACGCCCACGTGGGTCCATAGGGCATTTAATCTATCTCAATTTGCAGGCGCTTATATTACTGAAATACAGATGGATTTATGTTTCCCTAAAAACAATAGAAATCCTGTTCGCTTTTATATTGATAATATCGCCTTATCTTGGCCAAACGAGGGGAGAAGATGAAAAGTCCTTATCTGAAAAAAACATGCAGAACTCTTTGCTATGTGATTTTTTTCTGTGTGGTTTATGTTGTGCCTTCTGCTGCTAAAAGCCGTCTGGATTATATGGGGTCTGATCAAACATATGATAAAATATCAGGCACTTTTGTTTCTGATCATGTGCCTTGGGCGCGTCCTCTTGCGGGGCGGAAGCTTAATGCTGTTTTTATTGCTCCTACTTCAGATATGAGGGAGGTTGTGGAATTGGCGCAACGTCTTGAAATGAATTATAAAGTGATAATGACCGCCAAACGTGATTCTTTTACTGACACAAACCATGCGGGAAGGCATGCCGTTCCGCAATATTCTAAACTTGTGTTGAAGCTTGCAAAAGAAAGGCTTCACCCATCGATACATTATGACCTGATATTTATATGTAAATTTGCATGGAAGGCGTTGCCTGGTTTTATACGCAAGGATGTCCTTGAGAGGGTAAAGAATGGAGCGGGATTGGTATATATAGAATCTTCTGGAATGAATGAGTCTATTAAAAAATCATTGCCTGGCTCGCCCATTTTAGGCATTGTTCCTCAAATTTATAGCAAGCTTCCCATCAATATTTTACCTTTGACTCCCGTTAAAAATTCCAAAGAGGCTCTTGAGGCGTGCAAAAAAAATAATGCAGGAAACTACCGTGATTTAAAAGGCGGACACAAGGGGGGCTTCTGGAACAAGGGAAGAGCTCCTTTGACCTGTGAAGCTTTTTTATATGGCAAGGGGAAGATTGTGGTCATTGACTATTATGAAGGTAAAAGGACTCCGCGAAAAGGCAATTCCCTTACCCCATCCAATCTTATAGATGATATGGTCCAATATGATTTTTATTACGCGCTTATATCGCAATTTGCCTTGTGGGCAAGCGGTAGAGATAAGTTTCCACAAATCAAGCTGGCAATGAAGTCTGGATTAACATTTACAAGGTCAGAACTGGATAAAAAAGAGGTGTCTCTGGAGCTTCTTCCGGGAAAAGAGCCTCAGCAGGATTATGAGGTCTTCTATAAAATACGCGCTTCTGACGGGAAAGATGTTAAAGAAACAAGCAAAATAAAAAAGAATAATTTATCCATTCCGCTTTTTCCTTTGCCTGGAGGGAGTTACCTGCTTGATATATGGTTAAAGGACGAACAAGGACAAGTGATTGACTATGCTTCGCTTTCCTTTTTTGTTAAAGCGGAGAATGACATCGTTTCGATAAAAACGGCTAAAAACAGGTACAGGGAGGGTGAAACGGTAAATGGGACAATTAAGCTTTTAGAGCCGCCTAAGCCGGGAGAGTCTGTTGAAATCTATGTTAAAGATACCTGGGGCAGGGAGGTCTTAAAACGAAAACTGAAGGCGAGTGGGCGGGAGATTAAATTTTCATTTCCAGTAAAGAACTCATTGTCAAGTCTCTGGGATATTTACGCAACTATATCGGATAAGCATGGAGTTGTTAAAGAAGCCTCATGCTATATAGGCATCCCCAACTATAAAATAGATAATTATCTTTTCTCGCAGTTTTATGGGATATCAAGTACCCCCCTTAAAGAAATAGAAATGCAGTCCTGGCCGGAGTACGGCATAAATTGCGCCTATCCGCGTTCTGAAAGATGGTATGGTCGAGGTTGTGATTCAGAGGCTGCCGTTCGACATAATTTCCGCATAGCTCCAAGTGTATTTCCAAATGGCTTTGGCGGATCCGGAGGAAACAGGGGAATAAAAGAAGGCAAATATGGCCCCATTAACAAAAATTGCCTCTTGAATATATCTCAAGCTACAGAGCCACAACTTAGGAACTGGAAAAAATGGGTTGACTCCGACGCCAAAGTCACATCACGATTTGGGACAGTTACAAACTGGATATGCGCTGAAAACTTTCTTGAGCCAAATACTTGTTTTTGCGTTTTTTGTGTAGAAGAGTTCAGAAAGTATTTGAAGAAGCTTTATTCAACGGTAGAAAGCCTTAATAAAGAATACGGAACATCATACAAAAGCTTTGATGATGTCGTTCCTTTGCCGGAGCCAACAGTCTTTGAAAAGAGCCTGATTCCCATGTGGCTTGACCACAAAATGTTTATGCTCGATATGTACACGGATATGTATAGGAAAGCAGCAAAACGGCTTGGGAAGTATCACGATAAAGTCAGGGCGTCCACAATTGATATGTGGTTTGTTAACGATCATGTCGGAGGGGTTTCTCCGTTTGATTGGCCGGAAATGTTTAAGGATGTTGATAGCTATGCGAATGAATTGCATAACTACAAACAGTGGGAGGCATTTCAGTTTGAAATGGCTGGATCGTTCAGTAATGAAAATGGACTTCAGATCGCCAGGTTGGATCCATGGTGGTTTTGGGAGACAGAGCATTGGAAAATGCAGATTCATCCCTGGTGGAATCTATTTCATGGAATACATATGACTGCATTCCATTATTATGCGGGAATGAGAGATGTGGCTGGAGCCTGTACTCCTCTTTCTGGAGATATGTCTCAACCGATGAAGTGGTTTGAGATCTTGACCGACAACATTAAAGCTGTTCAACAAGGACCGGCTTCACTCCTGATTCAATCTGAACGGGTGAGGGAGCCGATTGCAATTGTTATAAGCACAGTTAATAATTTTGCAAGCCTTCTTGCTCCGTTGGATGAGACGAGTTACGCCAAGAGCAATAGGGACTTTTTTGTTGCGCTTCAGGCAATAGGGCTAACTCCTGAATTTGTCGGGCAGCAACACCTTTCTTCTGCTTTTATCAAACAAAAAGGTTATAAAGCTTTGCTTTTGCCATATAACCGCGCAATGTCCGATAAAACCGCTAATGTTTTGCGCGATTTCGTGAGAGATGGTGGTTTGTTGATCGCCGGAGACAAGCCTGGAACGATGGATGAACATTGTAAATCAAGAACTAAAAGCATCCTTGCTGATATGTTTCCTGATTTGGGAAACAGGTATTATGTGAAAGATATTCAGGAGGGACATGCTGTTTATATGGGTAAGAAGCTCCAGGCGATTGAAAGAAAAATAAATAACCGTGACTTTTCCACTTTGCAAGGATTTCAGGAAATGATCGAGAAGTATTCAGGGGTTGTGGAAAAGGTTCGCCTTCTGGATGCTGACGGGCTTGATAGGCGCGATATTTTTGCTTCTTATTTTAAAAATGGCGATGCCGATTATTTGTGCCTTTTGCGTGAGCCGAATATAAAAACAACCTCTGAAACGGGCGCTGAAGTTAATCTTTTGATGAAGAAGAAGTATCATGTATATGACATTCTTAACGGCGCATATCTTGGTTTCTCAAATAAATTCAAATTATCGATTCCTCAATACAAACCCAAGATGTTGTCGCTGCTTCCTTATGCGCCGACAATGCTCAATGTGAATCTGAAAAAGCAATCTGTTCTTCCTGGGCAGGAACTGCCTTATGTGATTTCTTTTGACTTTAAAAATGGGGATGGAGTTGGCATGGGGCTTTGTG